>Ga0208824_1001017_pt1 | contig 26854 bp, 20 predicted proteins | sample AD_JPNTR3_MetaG_FD_184447 | JGI IMG/M metagenome (GOLD analysis project Ga0208824, IMG submission 184447) | Active sludge microbial communities of municipal wastewater-treating anaerobic digesters from Japan - AD_JPNTR3_MetaG (SPAdes) (version 2) | ecosystem: Engineered > Bioreactor > Anaerobic...
CTTGCCGGGTCCCGCTTTGGCTTTCGGAATGAATGGTTCGATACGTTCCCATTGTTCATTGGTCAGGTCCATGAGCCTTATATCGGCCATGACCCTGCATTACCTTGAGGTTTTGGGATGGGTTCTACTCTACGACTGGAGCGGATGCAAGTGCGAAGATAAGATTTCAATGCAAAAATCCGAACGGATCCCGAAGCCTTCTAATAGAAAAGCAACCCCCTACGGTTCTGCTCGACCGTTTTACCCCGGATTGCGATTCCAGAGGTCCGCCCCCTTGCGAGGACACACTGCTGGAAGGGTTACTTGTTGTTGACGGTTACACCAGGCCAGGTGTCGGTTCGGAACGGAGAAGCCGGCAAACCCGCCTTATTGTACAGATTGCACACGGGATTATCGGCCCATGCATACCGCACGGCCAACGGGTTGGCGACTTCGCTGCTGGTGACGACGACCGTGTTGCCTTCAATCGTGGCATTGGCCCAGACGAACTTGCGGTCCTCGCCGGCGATGGCGAACCCCTTGAGAGGTTCTCCGCCTTTGGCGACCAATCCTCCGTCGCAATGGTCGAAGTGCAGGAGGATCTTGTCGCCGTTCTTCTCCATGGATTTGTAGAGCGGACCGGAATAAACCACATCTTTGTCGTAGGTATTCGCCAGAGCCCACAGGGCCAGGCGTTTTCCGACATCTTGTTTGTTTTTCGGGTGGATGTCCTTAGCCTCGCCGATGTCGATGATCACCGCCATGCCGGTGTTGGGGATATCCAGGGTCATCATCTGAGCTTCCCGCAATTCGGCCCAGGCGCTTTCCCCCGGGGTATCTTTGACTGCCATGAAGTTCGCCAACTGCACGAACAGGAACGGAAAATCGCCCTGGCCCCAATTGTTCCACCAACTCTTGATCATAGTGGGGAACAATTCGCGGTACTGATAAGCCCGGCCGGCGTTCGATTCGCCCTGGTACCAGATGGCGCCGCTGATGGTGTAAGGCATCAGCGGGGCGATCATGCCGTTGTAGAGGCCCGCCGGGGAATGGGGATGGCCGGGACCGAACGGAGCGCCTGGTCGGTTGCCTGGGGCGGGTTTGCCTTCCGCCTTGGCCTTGGCGGCGGCCTCGTTCCATTTCCCAAGGTTTTCCTTGTACTTGGCCATCGTTTGGGGATAGGCCGCCACGGCATCCTTGTACCGCGTCAAGATGGGTTCGAAGTTCGGATTTTCTTCCAGCATCGGCAGACTCGTCCAAGCTTCGGCGGGGGTGCCTCCCCAGGAGGTGTTGATCAGTCCGATGGGTTGGTCCAGGGCCTGATGGAGTTCCCGGCCAAAGAAGTAGGCGACCGCGGAGAAACCAGGGACGGTTTCGGGGTTGCACTCGACCCATTTGCCTTTGCAGTCTTCTTGCGGCTGATCGGCAACCGCTTTTTCGACTGTGAACAGGCGGATAGAGGGGTATTTTGCGTTGGCGATCTCCAACTCGCTGTTGGCCGAGTTGCGGACCGGCCATTCCATATTGGATTGCCCCGAACAGACCCAGACCTGCCCGGCCAGGACATTCTTGACCGTGACGGTGTTTTTGCCTTCGAAGGTGATTGTGTACGGCCCGCCGACGACCGGAGCGGCCATGGCGAATTGCCACTTGCCGGTTTCGTCGGCTTGGATAGGCCACTTGGCGTCTCGCCAGCTCACAGAGATCTTGATTTCTTCGTTCGGATCAGCCCATCCCCACAGGCGGATGCGGTCGCCTGTTTGCAGGACCATGTTGTCTCCGATGATCGCCGGCAGGCGGATGTTCGCCAAGCAGTGCGTTGCGGACATCGCGGCGATTGTGCCCAGAACCAAAACCAAGAGGCGGGAAGAAGCGATCCATTTTGTACGCATCTTTTTACTCCTTCATCTGCGGGTTGTTCCGGCGCCAAAAGCCGATTTCCAATGATTTGGGGCCCCCGGCTCCAACAGTCGCACACTCTTGTCATTATATCCCCGCGTGACGGTCCAGTAAAGACCAAACCCGCTCTCTCATCCCGTGCGACGGACCTCGCTTGCCGGGTGCACGACCAGGGTCGTTCGTTTGACCCGGACCTCCGAATTCGGTACAATAACAATACCTTCGTCAGGGAAGATTCAGCGGGCTAGGGAGCGGTGGATTCCGAATCAAAGAGTGGACGCGGGGTGTGCGATTGTCGCGGGAAGGCTGCTTCATACGGGTTTCAACCCTCCTTCTGGTATTGCTGGGCCTGGGTGCCCCGGCGGGGAAGGTCTGGGCCAACTTGATTACCAATGGCAACTTCGAGTCCGGCGACGGAGGATTTTCGACCGAGTATTTCTACACCTGCGATTTGACTTCTCCCGGAACCGTCGTCGTGGGCTTCGATCCCTGCGACCATCACCCTCTCGCGGCTTCGTATGGAGACCACACGTCGGGTCTGGGACGGATGCTGATCGCCAATGGCTCCACCAGCGGCAGCGCCGCGGTATGGGAACAGACGGTCTGCGTTTCTCCAAATACCGAGTATGCATTTTATTACTGGCTTTCCACTTGGACTCCTAGCGTCACACAACAGACTCAGATCCGCTGCTTGTTCGACGGCATCCGTACCGGTCCAGCGGGTTTTACCTCCCCCCAAGCAGGGGATTGGACGGTCGTTTTGTTTCGATGGAAATCCGGGGCCGCATCACAAGTGAACATCCGTCTTGTGGACCGCACGGGCACGGTCGAGAACAACGACTTCGCCCTTGACGACATTGGCATGCTCGCCACCGGAGGAGACAATGTCCTGCTGACCTCTTCGACGCTGGGCGGTTCGGTCTATTCCCCTGGCGAGGGAGCCTTTCTCTATCCCCCTGATGAAATGGTGACGCTCGAGGCCAAATGCGATCCCGGCTACGAGTTTGCCGGCTGGGCGGGCGAGTTCTCCGATCCCGGCGTGAGGATCCAGACACAGATGGACACGGATCGTGTCGCGACAGCGGTCTTTCGCAAACTGGACTACCCGGTGACGATCCGGGCTTCGGCGGCTTTGCCGAATGAATTTACTGTTTGCGTCGATTCATCCGGCCGGTTGGCTGCCCTCGTGGGAGCCATGGAGTCCCAGACGCCAAACGGTTTGGTCTTGAACGAACGCCACGGTCTGTGTGGCGCGACGTACCGATTTCCCGTGTTTCGTCCTGCCGCCGGGATCGAGGGGGTCTCTCGGATCGTGGTCAACGTCTACGGTTCCATGACTTCCTCGGGTCCGACCGTTTGGATCGCAGGTTCCGGGCCACATCGCCCGATCGCCGGAAATACTCGCGTTTCCTTTGGACCGAACCAGATTGTGGAACTCCTGGAAGATTTGGACGAACCGGTATACTGGCTGCCGGTTCAGGTCAACGCGGCCATGGGAGACTGGGATATTGCGTCCGTCTACGTTTCTTACGAATGTCCGGGGATTCCCGAGCTTCTTCTTCGACGGTTCCATGATCACTTCAGCGTCTATCGCGCGCTGGATCGCTATGCGGGGGATCAGGGCGTCCGGGATTTGTACGCCCAGCGGCTGGATGAACCATTTCCCTGGGAGGCGGTTGTGCAAACCCTGGCCTTGGCGGAGGATCGGGCCGACGCGGATGGTATTTCTGTCTTCATCGAGTTTCGCAGTTGGATGGATCGATGGCGTCAGCCACTGGATTCGAGCGATCTGGCGACTCTGGCCACATGCGATGCGAAGCCAATCGTGTTTTGTCTGGATCGCGCCGTTTCCAGCGGCCGGTCGTATGTCTTCGCCTATGCGGCGGCTCTGAGCGATGGAATTCTCTCCTGGGAGGAAGTATCACTGCTCAACCTGGGGCTGGCAGAATGGCGGGCCGATCTGTCTGTGTTGGAGACCGCAATGGAAAGCGTTTTTGAGTTCCTGTGTGTTGTTGGCGGCTCCCGGGATGGCTCTCGCCGCACGGCTGCCGAGACGATGATTCTCGCCATGTTGCCTTGGATGGGAGCGACGCCCGACGCAGCGGGACGCTGGACCATGCCGACCTCGACGTACCTGGGGAAGGTCATCCGGGGCCTTCAGAATTTCGAAGCACAATAGCGGGTGATTTGACCGGCCAATTCCGCCAGCGGTCACAGGCAGGGCAGTTGAACGACAATTTTTGTTTCGCAATCGCAATCCGCGTGATTCTTCTGTTTTTCAGGTTCTGTTCAGGTTCTGTTGGTATGTTGGTCGCCTAGTTGGTGAAATGGCTCGCGAGGGCGGTGCTTGGATCAACGCAATCCAGGATGGGGTAGGTTGTCCCCAGGGAAGTCGAATGAACGATGGATCAGAAATCAGGGATGTTTTTTTTGCCGGAGCACTGCCGATGACGTCATGTGGGCAAGCCCAAGGGAAGGACTTCTATACACCCCAGGCCATCAACCTGGAGTTTTCGGAAAAGTACGATCTCGACCACGCGCAACACTACTTCAAGAAGCATCGAGCGGGTTTTTCCCGCAGATTAAGCACCTGGCGGGAAGTGGGGATAGCTCGACGAGCACTGGAGCTTGCTGGCGATCCCTGCGTTGTGCTTGATCTTCCGTGTGGTGCCGGACGGTTCTGGCCCATGTTGGCGGAGAAACCGGATCGCAGGATTCTCGCCGCCGATAACAGCGAGCAAATGCTTCAGGTGGCCGCGCAAATGCAACCTAGGGGGTTGGTTGAACGCGTGGAGCGTTTTCAGTGCTCCGCGTTCGAAATCAAGCTCGCCGACGGTTCCGTGGACTGTATCTTCTGCATGCGTCTGCTTCATCACCTCATCGAACCATCCCACCGATTGGCGATGTTGAGGGAGTTCCATAGAGTAACTCGAGGCACGGTTTGTCTATCCTTGTGGGTGGACGGCAACTACCAGGCGTATCGGCGAGCGAAACTGGAGGCGAGGAGATCAAAGGCAGGTCCGCAGAACCGTGCCGTCGTGAAACGGCAGACCATCGAGTCGGAGTTCATGCAGGCTGGATTTCGAGTCGAAGGCCACTTTGATTTCCTGAGGTTCTACTCAATGTGGCGAATCTATGTCTTGCACAAGGAGTAGGAGTTGAAGACATACTGCGTTGTTTCCGACAATGACAGAGAAATTCTGGAGTACAACGGTTTCGGCAGTTTCGAGTCCCTTTGGGACGCCAAACGAGACTGGTTTGAGGAACCCAATTTCCGTCGGCATGGCTGGAGCGGCGTGTCACAACATGTGCTGAAAAGGCCGAAGGGGGGTTCCCTCACGGTGTTCATCAAACGCCAACAGAACCACAATTTCCATTCCATCCTTCATCCGCTGCGAGGTTTTCCCACCGCATATAGGGAGTACCGAAACATCTGCAAACTCAAGGAACGTGGAATTCCCTGTTCGAATCTCGTCTTTTATGGACATCGGAAAAACGGGGGGCAATGGCAGGCGATTCTTATCACGCGAGCTCTCACAGGGTACAAACCTCTGGAAGACGCTCTGGATTTGATAGAGCAGGACGACGTTGCGGCGCGAAGAGCGTTACTCGCTTCGGTCGCTCGGACACTCAGCCGGGTACATCGCCACTATCTTCGACACAGTTGCCTGTACGCCAAGCACATCTTCGTCCGGGTGAGGGGCCCTGCGGACGCCGCCCCCCGGGGAGAACACGAGTTCGATTCGGTTCTGATCGACCTTGAAAAGATGCGAATCGGGTTTCCCTTGTTCCGACTGGCTTTGCATGACCTGGACACGTTATATCGACACTGGAACCGTAAGGAGGGCGACTGGGAAACGTTTATCGGTAGCTACCTGGATCGCATGGAATTTGGCGTTCTGAGCCGGAGAGTCAAGGCAGCCTTTCTGGGGAGAAACGGGTCCTGTGGAAAGGACGTCCCCTCTCACTTCCAGGGATTTCCTTGTCAAAATGAACACGATGTCCTTCCGGCGGGCGGACCGGAGGTTCAGGCGAACGGTCTGACGCATAGGTAGAACCGCAAGGCCGCGATTTCTTGGATTACGCCGGCCGGGGGAACTCTCTGACGACGGATCTGCCAAGGGGAGGTCGTACACACCTTCCGGCTGTAGCGGAAGTCCGGAAATTTGCACTTGGGGCTTTACGGCACGGAGACCCTGGCGTATAGTAACTGCTTCGGAACTTGTGTTGGGCACCCGAATCCTCTCTTCGCGGCGGTGTTTCGCGTTTGTTGGGGTCGTTGGGGCCGTTGTCAGGGAGGTTCTATGTATGGCCATGAGAAATCGACACGGCATTTATTGGATTACAGCCCTGTTTCTGGCGGTTGTGTTGGGGTTGGGCGTGCTTCACGGTTGTAAACGGCCGCAGAAAGAGCCCGACCAGCCGGTTTCGCCGAACAATGTGACGACCCCACCATCCGCTCGGACCGCGCCGGTTGATCCGATCCAAGCCGCGGCCAGTCTATTCCGCGAGCCCAAGGCCAGTCTTCAGGCGATCATCAACGGCGCGACGCAGCGGTGGGATGCCATTGCCCGGGATTCGTGGGGCACGCCGGCACCGGATTTCACATTGAACGACCTTGAGGGCAATGCACACAGGCTCAGCGACTACCGAGGCAGGGATGTTATTTTGGCCTTCTGGGTGACGACGCATACCCCGTGCAAGCTGCAAATCCCTGTACTGAAAGAACTTAGAACCACATATTCGAAGGACAAACTGGCCATTTTCGGCATCTCCAACGAGCTTGCAGGGGTGCTCAAAGGGGTCGCAGCGGAGCAGGGGATCAACTACACGATCCTCCTGAACCCTGCCACATTGGGTGTGCCATACCGCGAGATCGGCCAGTATGTGCCCAGTTGTGTGTTCATCGATCCGGAGGGTCGGATCAAGCTGGCGATTCGTGGCGTGGTTCCGGCCGCCGACGCCAAGGCGATCCTCCAAGCCCAGTAAAAAAACTACCTAAAGGGGCTAGACAAAGCAGTCGGCCGCTGCTATCATCACTGGTTTACGGGCTTTTGGATTTTGTGATGTTTGGCGTCCTGCAAGGGTGAGAACCGGGTTTTGCAGGACCCCGCAGAGAAAGCAGAGGTACTACGCCATGGCACATAAAAAAGGACAAGGTTCTTCGAGAAACGGTCGCGACAGCAATCCGCAATACCGCGGCGTCAAACTGTGTGGCGGCCAGTCGGCTAAGGTCGGTTCTATCCTGGTCAGGCAATGTGGCACGAAGTTCTTCCCAGGCGTGAATGTTGGCATGGGCCGGGATTATACGTTGTTCGCCACCGCCGAGGGGCGAGTGCAGTTCAACGGCCGGAAGGTCAACGTCCTCTGATCGAGGGGACCTGCGTTTGAATACTCGAGGGATGGTCGCACGGCCATCCCTTTTTTTGTAGGTGGTCGATGTTTGTCGATGAAGCCGAGATTTATGTCAAGGCCGGCGACGGCGGCAACGGCTGCGTCAGCTTCCGTCGGGAGAAGTTCGTTCCCAAAGGCGGGCCCGACGGCGGTGACGGCGGCGACGGCGGCGACGTCTATTTCCAAACGCTCGAAGGGAAAGACACCCTCCTGGATTTCGCCGGCAAGCATCACTGGAGGGCCGAGAGTGGCAAGCCCGGCCAAGGGAGCGGCAAATCCGGCGCCGCAGGACGCGACTTGGTGATTCCCGTGCCGCCCGGCACGCTGATTTACGACAAGGACCTGAACCTGCTTATCAAGGACCTCAATCAAATCGGGATGAAAGTGTTGGTCTGCAAGGGCGGCAAAGGTGGGAAAGGCAACAGGGCTTTTGCGACCTCGACCAACCAGGCGCCGCGTGAGTTCGAGCGGGGCGAACCCGGCCAGGAGCGGAATCTCCGTCTGGAACTCAAGCTCATCGCGGACGTCGGGCTGGTCGGCATGCCCAACGCCGGCAAGAGCACGCTGCTGTCGCGCAGTTCGTCGGCCAGACCTAAGATCGCGCCGTATCCCTTCACGACGTTGGAGCCGGTTCTGGGCATCGTCGAACTGCCGGGGTTTCGGCGGTTCCTGATGGCCGACATCCCCGGCCTGATCGAAGGGGCCAGCCAGGGGGCGGGCCTAGGTCATGACTTTCTGCGTCACATCGAGCGCACCCGTATCCTAGTGCACATTCTCGACATCCTGCCGCTGGATGGCTCCGATCCCGTCGCGAATTATCACGCGATTCGAAGGGAGTTGACGCAGTACAGCCAGGTCCTCACCCAGAAAAACGAGGTGGTCGTCGCCAACAAGATCGACCTCGATCCCGACGGCCGTCGGCTTCAGGATCTCCAGGACCGGCTCGATCGCAAAATCGTGGCGATCTCCGCGGCTACCGGACAGGGCATCCGCGATCTGTCGGAACTGCTCTGGCGAAAAATCCGAGGTCAGGAAGAAGATGCAGCCGTCCCTGGCGGGGCGGTAGGGGAGGGCCAAGACACCGCCTCCGAGCATGAACAATCAGGTGGATGAAACCCGTGTCGAGGTAACGGGATTCGAGGCGGAGAAATGGGGTTGTCTATGAACATCATCGCAGTGGATATCGGCAATACCAATATCGGCGTCGGGCTCTTTCTTGACGGCAAGGAGGATTTCATCCGTTCGATAGCCGGGACGGGGGAGGCTGAGCTCCGCCAGTGCCTTGCCGACGCTTGGGCCAAGATTCCCGTGTTGGAAAGCTCCAAGGAGGGCAAACGCGACGGTGTCATCGTCGTCAGCAGCGTCAAACCCATCTGGACCGACATGGTCCGACGGATCGCAGAGGAAACCCTCGGCGAGAACATCCGTGTGATCGGCCAGGACATCCCGCTGCCGATCTCCGCGTGGGTGGATGAACCCGCCAAGGTGGGGACGGACCGCATCGTTGCCGCCGCGGCGGCGTTCGACGTAGTCGAGGACGCGGTCGTCGTGGCCGACTTCGGCACCGCGGTGACGATCGATCTGGTCGACGAGCATGGCGTCTTCCAGGGCGGGGTGATCTGTCCCGGTTTTGAAATCAGCGCCCAGGCTCTGAAGGACAACACCGCCCAACTGCCCAAGATTACGGTCCATCGGCCCGATGCCCCGTATGGCAAGAACACCGCCGACGCGATCAATTGCGGCTTGTATTACTCGATCATCGGCGCCATGGAGGAGATCATCCGACGGTACGCCGAGCAAATCGGCCGCTGGCCACAAACGATTATGACCGGTTCGGCCGCCGCAACGATCAAGGACGACGTCCCCTTTGTGGACAATTACGTCCCGCATCTGGTCGTCAAGGGCATCGTTCTGGCGTACATGAAGTACATCGAGGCAAAGAGCGAGTTGGCATAACCCATGGCTTCCATCGCGGCAGTGATGACCGGTCCGGACGCGGGGGCCATCGCCACCATTGAGCTCGTCGGCGATTCCGCCGAGGCGGTTTTGCGGGACATCTTCCATCGGTTCGACGGCAACCGCTCTGAACTTGCCGTCGGCCGGGTCTATCTGGGCGAGATCGTCGAAGAAGGGCAGACGATCGATCATGTCACGGTTGGTTGCGAGGGACCCGACGTGTTCGCGATTCACTGCCATGGAAATCCCCTGATCGTGGATCGGATCATGGGATTGCTCGGCCGTCGCGGCGTTCATCCTGTGCGGCCCGAGCAGTTGATACTCCAACAGACCGAAGATTCCATTGTAGCGGAGGCCAAGCTCGCTCTCGCAAGGGTCAAGACGATCGAAGGGGCGAACCTCGTCGCCAACCAAGTGAAAGGGGGGCTCACCGCAACGATCCGGCGATGGCAGGCCAGGCTCGATTCCATTCCGGTTGAACAAATCGCCACCGAAGCGAAGCAGATCCTGGCGGACAGCGACAAGGCCCGCCTGATTCTCTCCGGCTGCACCGTCGCGTTGGTCGGCCCGCCGAATACAGGTAAGAGTACGCTGCTCAACGCGCTGGCCGGGCGGAAGAAGGCGATCGTGACGGATCTGCGCGGGACCACTCGCGATTGGGTGACTGCGGAGATCCGCCTTCCGCCCCTTGGGGTCACCCTCATCGATACCGCGGGACTCGATCCCAGCCTGGCAGCGTCGGGCGATATCGATCATGCCGCGCAGGGCAAGAGCGTCGAGGCGATGAATCGCGCCGATGCCGTGTTTCTGGTTTTGGACGCCGGAGAATCTGCGAATCAGCTGCCGGGAGTGGTTGTTGATTCGCTGGTGAACCGTCGCGTGATTACCGTGCTCAACAAGGCCGACCTTCCGCAACGGCTCGATCCCGCGTCGTTGCCGGTGTTTCTGCAACGTGCGGTTCGCATCAGTGCGAAAGAGGAAACCGGGATCGACGATCTGATTCAAGCCGTTCACGAGGTTTTCGGTCTGACGGGTTTCTCGCTAAACACCGCCGTGACGTTCACGGATCGCCAGCGAACCCTCATCGAGCCACTGAGGGCGGTCCGCTCCCGGCAGGAGGTTTGGGCCTCTGTGGGCCAACTTCTACGCGGTTCGATTCGGTAGCCCTGTCGTCTACTTGCCCGGCGTCGGTGCGGCCGTTCTCCAATTCCTCGGGTCGTTGCCGGAATGGCCGGCAGCGGTGGTGATCCGATGGAGGGCCTGGCCGTCGCCGTCGGCGCCAGGTGGCCAGGGCGTGACGTCGCTGTAGATCACCTCGTCCACGACGACCCAGGCGGTCGGTTCTGCGGCATTGCCTTTGGGCAGAGATTTCTCCAGGACCACTCGTCCGCCTCGATTCGAGAGGTTGCCCACCCATGGGCCGGCGAACTGTACGGCCTGCGAGGATGGACTGATCCTGTATCCCACCAGAAAAGCGATCAGCCGCGAGGTCTCGACCTCGGGATCGAAACTCACGACCACGAGCCGCCCACCCGCGGGAATCCACGTGCCGGTGCGGAAGCTGAAATCCACGGCCCCGTCGAGACGCCAGGAGACGGTCCCGTTGCCAAGGTCGATCTTTCGATTCAGCGGATTGTACAGCTCGATGTACTCGTCGTTCGGGTCGATGGGATGGTACATCAACTCGGTGATCGTCATATCGGCAATCGGATTTGCGTTGGCCTCGCCGGGCGAGGGTGTCAGGCGGAACCAGTAGTCGCCCCCGTCCGGGTACCGTCCTTGCGTAATGTCGACTTCTTGTCCTTTGAACCGCACCGCGTCTGCGACGCGGCCCTCAGCGTCGGCGGGTAGGTGTGACAAGAGAAGCTCCTCGCCATCCCGGCTCAGGCCGAACCCGTCGATCGCAAAAGCCGCGAAGCCATGAGGAGGAATCGATCCCGTCGGGAGGGCCCATTTCGAGAGCTTACCGCGGTCGTCACTGAGGAACCAATCCACGAGGCTCACGCTCGTGTCGGTTGGATTATAGAGCTCGACCCAGTCGTCGGAAGCGCCGCTCGTCGGGCCGGGATCGGCCAGGAACTCGTTGATCACCACCCCGGGGAGAGGAGCGGGATCGTCCTTTCCGGGCGAGCCGTGCAGGTACGTGCTGGCCCTCCAGTTTCCGGGATAGTTCAGCGAGCCTCTCGGCTGATCGAGCATCGCGGAATCCAGCGGAACGAGAGAATGCCCGCCGCCGTCGGCCGCCAGAGGCCAGCCGGGCCCGTCGCCGTATTGGAACTGAGCGATTGTCCCGTTCCAGACATCCACGAGTGAGACGGTCTCGCCGTCGTTGGCAAGCTTGCCGTCGTACTCGCCTGCGATCAGGGGCAAAAGGTCCTGGCCGTAGCGCCCCAGGAACGCGGAGGTGTTCTTGACGACCAGAACGAATTGACCCGGCCCAAGACTCTTGACCGCGCCGGTCGCGAAGTCGAAGGTCACGCCTTCGGTGAAGGAAACGCTGCTTAGGTCGAGCGTTTCGTCGCCGACGTTCTTGAGCTCGATGAACTCGAACCGTTCGCTGTCGACGCCGGAATTCGTCTCGGGCGGGTGGTACATCAGTTCGGTGATCCGCAGGTCCGCCAGGATGCCCGCCGCGATGGGCTCGCCCGCCACGAACTGAATGGGATTGGACCATTTGCTCCAACGGCCGGTGTCGTCCTTCATCCGACAGCGGACGCGGTAGGTCCGTCCGGGCCGCACCGCGGCGGCCGGGATGACGATGTCGCTTGCGAACGTCCGGATCTCCTCGCTCTCCCAGGCGGCCTCGATCTCATACTTGCCGGGCCGACGACGCGTGATGCTCGGCGTCACGATCTGGCCGGGCGAGGTGTTGTCCTGCGATTTCTCGCCCGAGAGGCTTACGTCGATGAAGCAGTCGGAGCTGCCCGAGAGGGAAGAGTTGAGCACCTGGACCGCGATCACGTTGCGTCCCTGGACGAGTCTGGCGTGGGGATCGCCCAGGTCATATTGGACGAAATCAATGTTCTCGATGGACGTGGAGGCCAGGGCGGTGCAGGGGAGATTCTCACCTGTGACGTTGTCCTGATAGACCAACTTGCCGTTGATCCAGACGTTGACGCCGTCGTCGTATTTGACGTTGAGGATCAACCGGTCGAACAGGTCGAGATTGGGGACGTCGAAGGTCTTGCGGAGATAGAGGCTGGAGTAATTGCCTCGCATGTCGGACAGGACGGTGTTGAGGAAGGTCTCGCCGAAGCCGATAGCGGCCGGGCCCGAGAGCCAGGCGGAGTCGTCGAAGCCCGGTTGCCGCCAGGCGCCCTGCGTGGCCGAGGGCTCGGTCATGCCCTTGAAATATCGCCAGGTGGAGCTTTCAGGGACGAGCGTGATCGCACCGGCGCCACTGGTTGCGGGAGCCAGCGAACCTTCCGAGACTTCCGCGATCCGCCACTTCATCGCGGCGAAGGTACCGGCGCCCTGGGGATCGGCGAAGGGCGACGTGGTAAAGGTCAAAGCGTTGGCGGGGAAGCCCGCCGGGGCGGTCGAGACGATCACCGGTGTGCTCGGAATCGCCGCGTCGGCGGCCTTGCTGTTGAGGTAGGCGACGCGTTCGACGACATAGTCCTTCATTACTTTGACCATGCCCTCAAAGGAGCGTTCGTAACCCCGTTTCGATGCCTCTTCATAGAAGCGGCCCTGGCCTGCTTTGAAACTGGCCTGCTGGTTGAGGTACTGTGGATACGCGGCATCGCCGACCACCCAGTGGTAGTCCCACATGCACCGATCGGCGTCGACGAGGGACAGCCCGCCGGCGGGGTCGTTGATGATTGCGGCGTACTCGTCGATCAACTGGTTGGCCTGTTCCGTGTTGAACAGCAGGTCGACGACCTCGCGGAGGCGGTTCTTGTTCGCGATGTCGATGACGCTGTGGTTGAGCACGCCGGCCCTGCGAAACGGGTCGCTCGGGTCGTTGCTGCCGTAGTAGGTGGTCCAGGTCAGGTCGAGATCCCACGGAAGCTGCCACCACTGGTCCGTCTCGGGGTGGCGATAGAGGAACCAGTTCTTTTCGGTGATGTCGCCGTGATGAATGGCCTGGTAAATCGCGTAATAAGAGTGGTAGGCGTCCAGGTTTACGTTTTTCTGCCACCAGTCGGCCGAAGGGTTTCCCCGGTAAGCGGACGTGAACGCGTTCAGATCGGAGCCGTTCGTGGGATGCGTCGGCCCCTGGTTGTTGAGCGTGCCCCCGCTTTCCATCTTGTACAGGTTGCCGTCGGGCAGGTCGTGCTCGTCGAGGAACCGGCCGTCCAACTGCTCGATGGTCAGGTACAGGCCCCAGAAGTCCCCGTCGTACTGCGTGCCCTGGGCCGTGATGGGCGAGTGGGCGGCGTTCAGTGTTCCGTCCTCATGTGTCTCGTCGATGATCCGAAACTGGATGTAGTTGGTCTTGGACGCAGGGCACCCGGCCAGGTTGAACATGCGGAACGAGACCGCCTCGAACATCCCCTGTTCTCCTCGCTGGCCGAAGCTGCCCTGCTGGATGCAGGCGGAGAGGTTCAGCTTGTTCCATTTGGTCTTGTAGGGATTCCTGTAGTCGTCGTGGGCCTGGAAATAGTGCCCGCGCAGAAAGTCCACCTTCCACATGTTCTTGCCCATGGCGTATCGCCAGACTCCGCCTCTGGCTCGATAACGGATGTGGTCGTAGACCTGGCCGTCGTAGACGAGGGTGCCGTACCAGCGATAGTCGCTGCCGCTGTATTTCGAGAGCCACGTGCAGTCCTCGACATCGGCTTTCTTGCTGATCAAGTGATAGACCGGCAGGCTCCGCATCACCTCCGCGGGAAAATCGATTACCGGCGTCACGCCCGGCTGCACCGCCCCCCGCCAGGGCGGCACCCCATCGTACACGAAGTACGCAAAGTTCGGCTGCGGGTCGTCCGAGTACGGCGCCGTCGTGACTGCGCCCCGCTTGTCGGTCGCCACGATCCGGTATCGAACCAGATTCCGGTGCACCTGTTGGGTAGCCGGGATCTGGGCGGTGAAAACGCCGTCGCCCGCCAAGGCGTCGCCGGCCAAACCGTCGTCTCGCATCGTAATGCTGGTCCACGCCGAGATGTACTGCGAATCCGTCCTGGCGATGTAGCTGCCCGGCTTGACCGTCTGATACCGCAACAGGACCGAATCCAACCCGTCCTCGTCGGTGATCTTGGCGGTGATGGTCACGACCTGTCCTGTGACGGGCTGTCGGGGAGAATGTTTGACTTGCCGCACGTGCGGCGACAGAAGCGTTGAGAACACCCGGTTCGCCTGCGTCGGCGACGGAAACGCCGAACGCCAGCTCCCGCCGAGGTTGTTGTCGAACCGCGGGTTCACCAGTTGCAGCGACGCCCCCAGCCCCGGCGAACTCTCGGGCACCGCATCCCCCACGGTCGGCCAGGGGAATCCGAGCCCATACTCGACCTCGTCCACAATCCGCCCGTCCGCGTCGCACAGGACGACCCGTTCCCCGTCGTTGTCCAAGGTCCCCCCATAAGGTCCGAATACCCGTCCGGCGGGCAGGCCGACCCGCTCGGTGCCGAACTTGGCATTGAGCTGCTCGGGGTTCTGGGCCACGACGACGTACCCACCGGCCGGCAGCATCGCCCCGGCCGGGAAGGTGTAGAACACGCCCTCGGTGAACGACCATCCCGAAAGGTCCACTGCGACTGATCCGTAGTTGTACAGCTCTATGAACTCCACCAACTCGGTTTTGATGTCGGGATTGGTGTGCAGCTCATTGATGACTACTTGGGGTACGGCAGCGTCTGGATCCGCGATCGCCGGGCCGATTCCGCACGAAATCGATGCCCCGATTCTCAGCAGACAGACCGCTGCTACGACGAGCGTGGCTTTGGGGTGTTTCCGCCATGCGTGCACGTTTCGTCCTTTTCCAATCCAAAATTGTTACCGTGGGACTGGTCGCCGTGGCGTGCGTCACCGACCAGAGAGATGGGATGCCGAATCCACATCACCCTTATAATATTGTATCTTTTTTTGCACCCCCCGGTCAAGGAATCTGCCGCGAAAAGGGCCGGCGGTCTGCGATTCATATCCCCTGGCCCGTCGGGATGACCTTCCGAGGGTTATTGCGGTTTCAGAGCGGCCGACCTCTAAGGCATGAGTTACCTCCGCAGCGTGACGCGACAAAAACCTACGCTTGCGCGATCTCGTTCTTGATCTGGTTCAGAAGGTTCATCGCTTCCAGAGGGGTAAGGCGGTTCACGTCGATCGAGGCGAGCTTGTCGAGGACGTTCTTGTGTTTCTGGACAAAGAGGGTGTCGTGGTCGGAGGCTTTCGTCTTGTGTCGGGCGAGGCGGTCGCTTGTGGCTTCTTTGGCGAAGGCGGATTCGAGTTCCTGTAGGATCTCGTTGGAACGCGCCAGAATCGATTTGGGAATGCCCGCCAGCTTGGCGACATGGATGCCGTAGCTTTTGTCGGTGCCACCGGGAAGGATGCGATGCAGAAAGACGACCTCGTCCATCCACTCGCGAACCGCGACGTTGTAGTTGCGGATGTTGCCGAACAGCTCCGCCAGTTCCGTCAACTCATGGTAATGCGTGGCAAACAGGGTCCTGCACTTCACGTTCGTGGCCAGGTGCTCGGTGATGGCCCAGGCCAGCGACAAGCCGTCATAGGTGCTTGTGCCCCGTCCGATCTCGTCGAGGATCACGAGCGACTTGGCGGTGGCGTTGTTGAGGATGTTGGCGGTCTCGGTCATCTCGATCATGAAGGTGGACTGGCCGCGGGTCAACTCGTCCGAGGCCCCCACGCGGGTGAAGATCCGGTCGACGAGTCCGATCTCCGCCTCCCTGGCCGGGAGAAAAGAACCCGTCTGGGCCATCAGCACCAGCAGCGCAACTTGGCGGATGTAGGTGCTCTTGCCGCTCATGTTGGGACCGGTAATGACCGCGATCTGGCCGGCGTCGTCGCCAAGTTCCACATCGTTGGGCACGAACTCGGCCCCCAGCATCTCGGCCAGCACGGGGTGTTTGCCCTCCCGGATGACCAGCCGGGCGTCGTCGGTGACCTTGGGCCGGCTGAAGTTGCGCTTTGCGGCTACGTAAGCGAGGCACGCCAGACAGTCGCAGTGGGCCACCGTTTCGGCGAGCTGTTGCATGCGAGAGACGTGTTTGGCCGCTTCCTGCCGGAGATTCTCGAACAGCTTCTGTTCCAACTCCAGAGCACGTTCTTCCGCAGTAAGGACTTCGTTCTCGTACTCCTTGAGTCGCTCTGTAATGTACCGCTCCGCGTTCTTGACCGTCTGTTTGCGGATGTAATCGGGCGGAACCTTCTCGGCCGCAGTGTTGTTGATCTCGATGTAGTAGCCGAACACCTTGTTGAAGCCAACCTTGAGATTGGCGATACCGGTTCGTTGCGACTCCTGCTTCTGGTACTGGCGAAGCCAGTTCTGGCCGTCGGTGGAGATCGACCGCAGACGGTCCAGCTCCGCGGAGAACCCGTTTCGGATGTACCCGCCGTCGCGAACGTGGGCAGGGCAATCGGGTTCGATCGCTGATTCGAGCAGGTCCGCCAGTTCATCCATACTGTCGCACTGGTTCGCCAGACGGGCGAGCAGGTTCGTTCGCATCTGGCCCAGCAATCCTCGCAGTTGCGGCACTTGTCGCAGCGTGCGGGCCAGGGCGAGCAGATCGCGGGGGCTCGTGCGGAATGTACTGATGCGGGCGGCGATCCGCTCGGTATCTGCGATCTGGGTCAGCAGATCGCGGATCTGTGTCAGAATCTGTGTGTTGTCCCGCAACTCCTGCACGGCGTCCTGTCGCTGTTCGATGGCGGCCACGTCGCACAAAGGCATGCACAACCAGTTGCGGAACATCCGTCCGCCCATGCCGGTCTGGGTTTCGTCGAGACAGGCCAGGAGCGAGCCCTTACGGCTCTCGGTCCGGATCGTCTGGAGGATCTCCAGACTGCGAAGTGAGATCGGGTCGATCTGCAGGAAGTTCGTTCGGCTGACCCGCCGGAGGTTCTGAATGTGCCCCAATGTGGTCTTCTGCGTCTCGTTGAGGTATTCGATGATTGCCCCGGCCGGGGGGATGAGGTCTTGGTCGCCGTCACCAATGCCGAAGCCCTCCAGGTTGGCGGTGCCGAAATGCTTGAGCAGACGTTGTTTGGCTTGATACGGATCGAAGTACCAGCTTGGCCGCTCGGTGATGATCGCGCGGGTGAGGCGGCCGATATCGTTGGCGAGCCGGCGGGTCTCCGCCTCGAACAGTTCGCCTCGACGATTCGCAAGGAGGCATTCGGCGGGCGCGAGCCTCTGCAGCTCGCTGAGCAGTTCTTTCTCCGGTACACGCTGGACGAAGAAATGCCCCGTCGAGATATCGACCCAGCTCAACGCCGCGTAGCCCTTGACGTCCAGGTCGATCGCGCAGAGAAAGTTGTCCTTCTTGTCCTCGAGCAACATGTCGTCGGTGAGCGTGCCGGGCGTCACGATGCGTACGACGTCGCGTTTGACGACGCCTTTGGCGGTCTTGGGATCCTCCATCTGCTCGCAGACCGCGACGCGAAAGCCCGCCTGGAGCATCTTCTTGAGATAGCCGTCGATGGCATGGTACGGGACGCCCGCCAGCGGGACGGGGCTCTCGCTGTTCTTGTCCCGACTGGTCAGCGTCAGCCCGAGCACACGGGAGCAGGTCTTGGCATCTTCGTAGAACGTCTCGTAGAAATCGCCCATACGGAAGAACAGAATGCAGTCCGGGTGTTTGCTCTTGAAGTGATGAAACTGCTTCATCGCCGGACTAAGATTTTCCATGTTCTGGGCCATGGTGCGATTATACAGGTTCCATCTCCTTTCGACTACCCAAGATCCCATGCAGACCGGTTCTTTGCGTGCATGGCTTTCTTGCGAGGACTTTTGCCCGCTGTTCGTCGATCTTTACCGTCATAGAATGAGGAGGTACTCTATGTCCCATGTTCCGTCGGCAAGGGAATTTAAGAGGGATGCCGCGTTGAAGCGTGGAGGCGTTCGGAGGCCGTGGCTCGTGACAGATGCCCGGGGATGAACGTGGAAAGAAAGGGGGACAAGTGAGATGGGCGACTTGAAGGACAAACCCTGGATGCCGGTACCATACGCAGGGACCGCACTGTCGCCGTCCTGTCAGCGTTCTTCCGCGTTCCTCCACCGGTTCATTCTTCGATCTGAATCTTCAGTTCGGCGAGAGTCTTTCGCAGCCAGGCGAGGGACTTCTCGATCATGGGGCCGCCTTGGCCTTCGCACTCCATGCTCAGGACGCCTTTGTAGCCGTGGTCGCGGAGGAAGCTCAGACACTGGCGGATGTTGTCGGCGTTGACGCCGTCGCCGATAGCGCATTGGCTGACTGCGATACCCGTCTGATTGCCTCGCACCGCGGCGGCCAGCGATTCGGAGACGTCCTTGATGTGCACGTGGCTGACTTTGTCGATGAAACGCTTGAGGAACGCGACCGGGTCCTGGCCTGCGATGAAGGTGTTGCCTGTATCCATGTTCATGCGGAGGTACTTGCTGTCGCAGAATTCGAGCATCCGCGACATCATGTCGGGTTTGGTCGTGAAGTAGCCGTGCGGCTCAATGTTCACCACGATCTGATGCGCCTCGGCGACCTCGATGATCTGGCTATAGCTGAATTTCATCAGGTCCATGGCCTCCTGGTCGCTGAGCCCTTGCGGCGGGTTCATGCCGTCGGTGGTGTCCACGCAGGGGCAGCCGATCAGGTGCGCCCACTGGATCGACTTCATCACGTAGGGCACACCGCGGATCGGGCCGTCCTTGCCCGAGAGCGGGTAGGCCGCATCGATTTGGGAGAAGCCCGATACGCCGTAGGAGGCCATCTTGCGTTTGAGCAGGACTGGGTCTTCATAGAGGGCCACGTGCGGCTGGTAGCCCAAGCCATGGATCCAGCTCACCCCGTCGATGAGGCCGCACTCGATGTAGTGGACGCGATTGGTCTGGGCCCACTGGAGGCACTTTTCGAAGCTGAAGTAGGAACTGTTGAACGCATCGGTATGGAATCCAATCTTCATCGCAACGTCCTCATCCCCCCTGGTATCCGGATCGGCCACGTACGGGTCGGGTGGGGGATCACTGCCCGTGCGTGAAGCAGCGTACCATATCTGGGCCATTGCCGCAACCGCTTGGGTTGGGGACAGCAGGAGGGGGCAACCGCCGGATACTCACAAAAGTCTGGGGCGGATACGCCGCGAGAATTCTCAACCCCGGCGTAGTTCCGTCTTTCTGGCTGGGGTAATTTTCAATTTCGTATTGGGTCGTCCGGCAGGGAAAAAACCTTTGCATACGAGCCGCCGGGAGGGCTTAATAGAAAGACGTGGGAACAGAGATTGCATGGGTTCCCCGTCTTGACCGACCGATGCCGGCCAGAAGGGTTTCTTGTTGACGCAGGGAGAATCGATATGAGAAAGGCTGCGAATTTTGTTGTCGCTGCTTTGTGGGGTTTGGTATTCGTGGGGGCTGGATGTGCCGAGGTGGGGATCACGGGTCGAAAACAGCTCAATTTTCTTCCCGATTCGATCATCAACTCGATGAGTATCCAGCAGTACAGCGCCTTTATCAGCCAGAGCAAGTTGAGTCCCGATGCCGCCAAGACCGCGATGGTCAAGCGCGTGGGCGAGAGGATTTGTGCGGCGGTCGACCAATACTGCAAAGAACACTCCGACAGCGATCCGTTTGCGGGTTATGAATGGGAGTTCAACCTGGTCGAGGATCCGAACGTCAATGCCTTCGCTATGCCGGGGGGCAAGGTGGTTGTCTACACCGGCATCCTTCCGGTCACCCAGACGGAGGCAGGTCTGGCGACGGTGATGGGCCATGAGATCGCACATGTGTTTGCCAAGCATGGCTCGGAGCGGATGAGTCAGCAATTGGTGGTGCAGTTGGGTAGCGTGGCCTTGTCCACGGCGTTGAGGGATCAGCCCGAGGCAACCCAGAACATCTTCATGAGTGCCTTTACGGTCGGCTCACAGGTCGGCCTTCTGTTGCCTTACAGTCGTAAGCACGAATATGAAGCCGATCGCCTGGGCACGATCTTCATGGCGATGGCGGGGTACGATCCTCACGAGGCCGTGACTTTCTGGCAGCGCATGGCGGCGTTGAAGGGGGATGGGGCTTCGACGCCCGCGTTCTTGAGTACACACCCGGCCGATGCAAGCCGAATCCAGAAACTGCAGGAGTTGATGCCGGAGGCGATGGAATACTATAAACCGGTCGCAAGACAGTAGGGTATGCGATGTTCATCTTCTTTCTCTATTCTCTACATCGGGCAGCCGAGCGGCCGGCCAGCGCGCCGGTGGACCAGCACATCTGGAGGTTGTAGCCACCGCAGGGGCCGTCCAAGTCGAGCACTTCGCCTGCAAAGAACACCCCCCGCAAGATCTTTGATTCCATTGTTCGCGGATCGACCTGCGCCAGGCTGACGCCTCCGCGAGTGACTGTGGCTTTGGCGATGGGTTCGACACCGGTTACGGTCAGGGGCAATCGTTTGATGATTTGCATGAGTTGCCTGCGTTTGTCGCTGGGGAGCTGACCCGCCTGCATGTCGTGCTTGCATGACGTGAGCCGACAGAGAGCCTGCGAAAGTTGTCTTGGCACGAACTCCGACAAAACATTCGCCACGGTCCTTTTGGCTTGGGCCTGCAACTGTTTCTGCAGGAGTCGGTCCGTTTGAATCTCGTCGAGCGCCGGCAGGAGGTCGATCGCAATCGGAATGCCCTGGGGGTTTTCCAAGAGCGCGTCGGCCAAGAAGCGGCTGAGATTTTGGGCGGCCGGGCCGCCGATGCCTCGCTGGGTGAAAAGCATGTTGCCTGCGACGACGAGGGCGTGGTGGTCCAGATTCGTTCGAATCTTTACGTCCGCCAGAGCGACGCCCGCCAATTCGTTCACCCATTTTTCACATGTGACAAGCGGCACCAAGGCCGCTTTAGGGGCAACCACCGTATGTCCCAGCTCTCGGGCGAAGCGGTACCCCTCGCCGGTGGATCCTGTTTGGGGATAGGAAAGGCCGCCGGTGGCGAGGATCACCTGCGATGCGTGGCGGATCTCGTGATTCTCTGTGTGAACCATGAACCCACCTTCGCAGACCAGGATCTGGGTCACTCTCGTCTGGTACTGGATACGTGCCCCGAGCCGAGTGGCCTCCGCGACGAGAAGATCGCGGACCTCGACCGCCCGGTCGCACGCAGGGAACACGCATCCGTCGAGCTCGACCCTATCGGGCAGACCTCGCGACCGAAAGAATGCCCGAACGTCGTCCGGGGAGAAGCCGTGGAGGCTGTGTCGAAGGAACCGTTCTGCTCTGACGACGCCTTTGGCAGCAGGAGAAGTTCCAAAGGCTTTGGCGATTTCCTCGGGGTTGCCGAGGTGGGTGAAGTTGCACCGTCCTCCGCCGGTGAGGAGGAGTTTGCGTCCGGCTGTCGGATTGGTTTCCAGGAGGGTCACCGACGCGCGTTCCAGAGCCGCATGGATTGCCGCCATGAGTCCTGCAGGACCGGCCCCGATAATGTACAAGTTCCCCATCCTTACTCTGCCGTGATACCCTGAATCCGAGGATCGTTTTGCTTGATGGTGATGGAGACCCATTCCTTGGTGTCGACACCCAGATACTGGAGGCAACCGACGAGCAGGTAATTGATCGTCTCGCGGAACTCGGGACTCTCGGTTGCGACCATGGCTTCGCCAAGCCAGACGGTCGGACGGTCGGAACGACGGGCCGTCTCGCCATCCTGGGGGTTCTGGAAGGCATCTTTTTTCATGGCATAGAGCTTCATCCGAAGCCAGTGAGTATAGACCGTGTCCACATAGGGCACATAGGTCGAGTAACCCCACCCGATGCCAAACCCTCTGCCGTAACGTCCGCCGCCTCCGTAGAAACCGCTGAAGGGCCGGCTTATCGGCATGTAGTCCAAGACTCGCTGGGAATCGATCCCCATCTCGAATGTGAGCGTATACGCAGCCGCTTGCGGCGTTTCCACGGGACTGTAACCGTCGCCGGAGAGCAGGTCTCGAATCTTCGATACAATCTGTTTGTGGAGGATAGGGTTTTGCGAGTTCGGGTCTGTTGCGATATAGATCTTCGCCGATTGATCCAGAGGGCCGTCAAGTTCCGAATATGTGTTCACGCGCACTCGATATGCCGGGGCACATCCCGCCAGACCCACGACTGTCGCAATCAGCGCCCACGCTGGCTTTTTCATATCTTTCCTTTCTTCGTGAAATTCAATTTCCAAGGCGCTATTGTCTTGTCTTGAGGGCGTGAAAGCAATCGATTCCTCGCTAGGAAAGTTCTTCGCTGCTTTCTTGGAGATTTGTCGAAATGTAATGGAGTCCTAACCGGTTCTTAACGCTCGCGTCGTACCATGTCTTGAGAAGATTTCCAGGGGCGTGCCCAGGGAAATGGAGAACAGGCAGTAGTGACGTATGAATCGAACCGGTGAAAGATCCCAATCGTGCGGTGGAATGGGGTTGTATGAGATGCCTCAGCCGGAGGTGGTGTTCAACGTAGTGGAAATACTGCGGATCGCCGAAGGACTCGAACACAAAGCCGCCAGGTTTTATCTTCGAGCGGCCGAACGTTTTGCGGATTTAGAACGTCGGAACCTCTGCTACAATCTAGCCTCCTGGAGGGCCCGCCATCAGCAAATTTGGGCTCGCATCCGAAAGGAATACTCCGAGCGAACGGGGGAGTTTGGAACGTTTGACCCGGACAATTATGTCCTTTCTAATCCTCAAGTTATGGCCAGTTTGACCTGTTTCGCCTCCCGTCCCGGCTCCCCTGGTTGGCCCAGGGGGCGTGAGACCTACGAGCAGATCGTTGGCGATGCGATCAATCGGGCTAAGGGTGTCGTCATCTTCTACAAGGGTCTCAAGGGATTTGCCCAGGATTTCGAGAGCCGTCGAATGATCGATAGCATGATCGATCGGGAAGAACATCACATTCGGCAATTGTCCAACGCTTTTTTACAGACCTGATCTGGGCCTCACCTCTCAGTCTTCCTACCGGTCTTGCATCGTCGTTTTGCCGTCGAAGGGTTTGGTTGAAAAGCTTGAAAAACCCCGATCGTTTTTTCCTATGCCCCCGTCCCTTCGACATGGTATAATGACCCCGACGCTTTATGGAGAACGCGTGCCTGCTTCGTTGGGTATCGAAATACTATTTAAGGCGGTTGGTGGGTGACCGAGTGTCACGTCATTTGCGTCATTTGGGAAGTGAGGGGTGTGCACCATGATATCGACTGCTCGCGGGGACCATCGCGGTCTGCGCTCGAGCAGGCTTGAAGAAGTGCGGCCGAACTGGCTCCGGGAGGTCCTACAATCGATCCGTTGGATGCATCAGGAGCATGTGAAAGATCTCCGTAGTCTGGGGTATTCTCCAAAGGAGGCTTTCTGGCTGGATTTCGCCTGTCTGCCGTTTCTCCCCTGGAATAAGACAACCGGTCCCGAGTTGCGATTGAGCATGATTCTCGGGCTCTATGCGGATATTCATCGCTCGACCGTTGGCTCCCAGGAATCGGTCAACACCCAGGCATTCCTCAGTCTCCTCAAACAAAGATATCGTACAATTCGCCAAAGGGTCGCCGAGTCAGGCGGACCTGCTGCTGCCCCAAACCCGCGTTCCCAAACCCCGACGGAGACCAAGCCGACGACTGGCGACTCCAAGGAGATGTTGGCGGGCCTGATCGTGATGCGGACCGCATCCGAATGGGGACAGCACCGCACCACGTTTCCGTGCAGGCTCGTGGAAGATATTTGAAATCGAAAAAAACGCACCGTTCGGTGAACAGAGCGGCCGGATTCGGTCGTGCCTTGAATCCAGGACATCGGTCGTGGAAAGACTGCGACAAGTGAAGCTTGCCATCCCATGGGTTCTCCTGTGGATGTCGGCGGTTCTGTGGCCTGTTGCCGCCGGTTCCACGGCAAACGCGCAGGAGGCTCAAGATCGCGATTCTGCCCTGAAATCTCCCTGGGTTCCGCATTTCGACTCCTCGACGGAAGGTCGCGGCTGGCGGCTCGGCGTCTTCCAGAGCAAGGCAGCCCGCGCCCCCGTTGGTTACTACTACCATCTCCCGCCGGACTACGATTCCGACAAAAACCGCCGCTATCCGGTGGTCTACTGGTTGCACGGGTTGGGCGTCGGGCCGGACGGCGCCGATCCGGTCGCCTCTCGGTTGGATGCCGCCGTCAGGGCGGGGACCGCGCCCTCGATCGTTCTCGTCAGTTGCACGGACCCGACGAAACAGAGCTTCTGGACCGATTCCTGGGATGGGCGGATCCCCGTCGAGACGGTGGTCGTGAGGGACCTCGTGACGCACATCGATGCGACGTTCCGCACCATCGCGAGCCGTGAGGGCCGGGCGATCGAGGGGCACTCCATGGGCGGCTACGGGGCGGCTTATCTGGGTTTCAAGTATCCGGATACATTTGGTGCGGTTTCGATCCTGGCCGGCGCCTTGCGGTCCGCGGAAACCATCGCGGCCCAAGGTGGCCCGACATTCCGCGACGTCTTCGGCGGCGACCTCCGGTACGCGCGGGCCAACTCGCCCTGGACGCTCGCGAGACAGAACGCCGACCGCCTCCGGGGAAGAACCTTCATTCGCATCTGCGTCGGCGGTAAGGACGGCCTTCTGGCCATGAACGCCGAGTTTCACGGGATGCTGACCCGACTTTCGATCGACCACACCTGGTCCGTCGTTCCGAACTGCACGCACAGTCCGGAGGAATTGTTCGCCAACTGGCCCGGCAATCCGTTCGAGTTCTATGCCACGGCATTCCCGGCCCAGACGCCCGGCAAACCACCGGAGCAGCAGACCGGGAACATCAGAGACTTCGTCTACAAGCGAACCGCGCAGGGAGATCTGAAACTCCGTGTCTACCTGCCCGAAGGCTGGACCTCGCAGGACAGGCGTCCCGCCATCGTATTCTTCTTCAACAGCCGTTGGACGGGCGGGTCGGTCGAACAGTTCCGGCCTCAGGCCCGGTACTTCGCCCAGCGGGGCATGGTCGCCGCGCTTGCCGATTATCGGGTCCGAGGCCGTCACGGCACCACGGGCGAGAAATGCGTCGAAGACGCCAGAAGCGCCGTTCGATGGCTTCGTGAGAACACGGGGACGCTCGGGGTCGATCCTGATCGGATCGTCGCCGCCGGCGACTCGATTGGAGCCTGTATCGCCGTATGTACGTCTTTTCTCGACGAGTCCGACGCGCAGGGCGAAGACGCGTCGATCTCCTGCCGTGCGAACCTGTTGATTCTCATCGACCCGGTTTTGGACTACGAGTCGGTGACGTCACCATTCGCCACCGCGGAGGCCGCCCGGCGGGTCTCGCCTCGTTTGCATCTGAGCAAGGACCTGCCCCCAACCCTTGTTCTTTGGGGAGGCGACGAGGGACATCGCAAGATCGCCAGGGAATTCGTCGAGAGGGCGGCGGGCTTGGGCGTCGAGATTCAGATGTATGAGACGCCGGGGCGAACGGAGGGCTTTTTCAACGGTTCGCCGTGGTTCGAGCGTACGACCGTGCTGGTGGACGAATTCCTCGCGTCCCATGGCTGCCTTGAAGGCAAACCCACGATCCGTTTGCCCCCTGGTGGATTGTCGATGACCAAGTACTCACCGTCGTCGAAGTAGTCGGCGTAAGTCTCCCAGCGGGACCGAGACGACCGCAATGTTCCTATCGAAGTCACGACCGACCGCCAGGATTCTGGCCGTCCTGTCCAAGGTGACGCTGTGACCGGCGTACGTTCGGCCGGCCCACGGATCGTGCGTGATCTGGCCGATCAAGTTCGTCCCGATGAGCCGCACGCCGATTGTCTTGGCGGCGTTGGCGACGATCCGTTCGAGCTCTTTGCCATGCTCGGGCCACGCCTCTTCAGTCGCCGCGTACCCAGAGGGCACGAGCACGAGATCGGGCGTCCGCTTCGCCATACGTGAGCGTCCGGCGAACCCATCTTTGCAGCGAGGATGTGCGGCGATACTGTACCTCCGGTAAAGGAGGTGCATATGGCACAGAAGACATCCAAGTCGTTGAGTCCGCGGGGCCGGTTCTGGCACAAGCACGTTCAACAATGGCAGCGATCCGGCGCCACGCAGGTTCAGTACTGTAAGGAACACCAGCTCTCGGTCCCTGCGTTTCGCTGGTGGCGTCGCAAGCTGGGGAACGATCTGCCGACGCCGGGGTCCCGAGAGAGGCCGCCTTCCGCGTCCGTCCCGACCTTCACCGAGATCCGTATCCCTCAAGGCCACGAGGCGGTGAGTGCGTATGCCTATGAAATCCTCCTGCCCAATGGCGTCCACGTGCGGCTGTGCCGGAACTTCGATGTCCAGGCCGTCTCGTCGCTGGTGTCTGTGTTGGGGGTCCCATGCTGACCTGGGGGCGTGCGGTTCGGATCTTTGTCTGCGTGCCCCCCACGGACCTGCGGAGAGGCTTTGACGGATTGGCCGCCACGGCCCGGACGGTGACCCATCAGAATCCTTTGAGCGGCCATCTGTTTGTCTTCTTCAATCGGCGTCGGGATCGGGCCAAGATTCTGTATTGGGACACCAGCGGCTATTGCCTGTGGTACAAGCGGCTCGAAACCGGGCAGTTTTCTCTTTG
>Ga0208824_1001019_pt1 | contig 26813 bp, 27 predicted proteins | sample AD_JPNTR3_MetaG_FD_184447 | JGI IMG/M metagenome (GOLD analysis project Ga0208824, IMG submission 184447) | Active sludge microbial communities of municipal wastewater-treating anaerobic digesters from Japan - AD_JPNTR3_MetaG (SPAdes) (version 2) | ecosystem: Engineered > Bioreactor > Anaerobic...
CAAGACCAGGAACACCTTCTACCAATATATGCCCATCTGCCAACAAACCAATTAGCAAAGATTCAATAAGATGTTTTTGACCAACAATGACCTTGTTCATTCCCATGATCAAGGCATCCACAAAAGAACTTTCTCGTTCAATGCGTGCGTTAAGTTCACGAATATCAACAGGTTGTTCCATATTATTTAATTTGATTTGATAAAATATTTTTGTGGAACAAATATATTGCAATTTGAAACGTTAAAATCTTGATTTAATAACTATTAACCTGAATTTAGATAATTAAAGCATATCTTTCTCCTTTATAGGAAAGGTTTTGGAGTAACTTAAATATATTTAAAGAAAGTTTTTGAATGATGTTTTTTATTGGGTTTGAAATATTCTATTTTTGAAAACATCTTCGCCCCTATGGTCTTTTGAATTTTACAGGAAATATTTGCGGGAATAAGTGGAAAATACTACTTTTGCAAAGAAATTGGAGAGATGGCAGAGTGGTCGATTGCGGCGGTCTTGAAAACCGTTGAACTGAAAGGTTCCGGGGGTTCGAATCCCTCTCTCTCCGCAATAAACCTTAAATATCAATTAGTTATGAAAAAATTGTACATGAAAATGTACACAAAAGGTGATTTTTTTGCTTAGAATTTTACCTTTAATCCAAATTCATGACCGGTGCCATGATTGTTCACGTTGTATAAATATTTATACTCAATTCCTACATTTTTGTAAAGCACACCTCCATCAGCAAGTGGAAAAACAGGGAAACGTGTGAAGACAAAAGTTCACGTCCTCATTAGATCGTATATGCTTTTAAAAATGGAACAGTGGGATTTTTACATTCTGCCGACTTATCAACTTGACAATTACGAAAGAAGTCAACATTCGATTACATTGAATTCACTAAGAAAACTGATTGAACCTCATAAATACGCTGACTTAAAATATGAGATAGCTAAGGCATATGAAGCACAAAGAACTATGTGCAAACTTGAAGATTGACTCTTATCCCTAACTCAGATTAGTGATATAAAATTTTGTTAAAAAATAAAACAAAATATTCATTTTGCTAAAAAAACAAAGTAAAAAGTAGCATTGTATTTTAAATAATTTATCTTTGCATGAAAAATGATGAGTATACTTGATAGTTTAAAAATTATTTCTTCTAAGTGAGAAAAAAATTACATAAAATGATTTAAGAAGATAAAAGAGATTTTTTTTGAAAGTAATTTGCGCTAATTTTTTATAATGAATTTTTTCTCCCGTGAAAATTTTAAAGTTGAAAAGGAATCAACCTTTAGTAAGAAAAAAGAAGGAAAGCATTGTTTTTTGATACAGCTAAATAAAATCAATTTAGAAAAATAGGTTTTTTAGAATTTACAAAAAAATGCGAATAACAAATTAAATCATAGTAACAATAAAAAAAAATATATGAATAAATTTTTACTTGTTTTAAATGCTGTTTTATGTGTAGCAGTAATTGTGTTATTTATTTTATTTTTTAATTTAAAATCAAACAAAGAAGAAAGAAAAATAATCACAACTACTGAAACTATACATACAAATCAATTACCCATTGCTTATGTAAATATAGATTCTTTATTACTTCATTATCAGTTTGCCAAAGATGCTAATGAAACTTTACTTAAAAAGCAGGAAGATTCTCGATTGACGATAAATATGAAAGCTCGGGAGCTTCAAAATGAAATGAATGAATTTCAAAAAAAATTGGAAAATAATGCTTTTTTAAGTCGTGAACGTGCTGAACAGGAACATACAAGATTATTGAAAAAGCAACAAGACCTACAAGAATTGGATGCTCAGTTATCACAAAAATTATTGGCGGAACAACAAAAAATGAGTGAACAATTGCGTGATAGCCTCAATGCTTTTTTAAAAGAATTTAATAAAAACAAAAAATATCATATTATTTTGAGTAATACTTTAAATGATAATATTTTGTATGCACTTGATGGATATGATATTACTTCAGAAGTTATTAAACAATTAAATCAGCGTTGCAACCAGCAAAAAAAATAATAAGAGGAAATCATTAAACTAACATTCATATTTTTTCGTTTAAAATTTCTCCTCTTTTTAAAGGAGAAATTTTTTTGTGAAAAATAAGGAAAAATTGAAGTAAAAAATTTTCTGATAACTTATATTTTCTTAAAGTAAATGCCTGATTTTTGCTAATTTTTTCAATTATTTTCCATTTTTTTTACGTACTGATATATTAAATTTGTGTTTTAAATAAAAATATTCTAATCAGATGTTGATACCTGAATATGTTTTTGAAGTAAGTTGGGAAGTCTGTAACAAAGTTGGAGGAATTTATACTGTATTGTCGACCCACGCTTCTACTTTACAAAAGAAATATAATGAGAAATTAATATTTATTGGTCCTGACTTGTGGCTTCAAAAAGAAAATCCACTTTTTGAAGAAGATCAAAATTTATATACTGATTGGAAATTTTTTCATCATAAACAGTACCATTTAGACATTAGAATTGGACGCTGGAATGTTCCTGGAAAACCATTAACTATCTTGGTTGATTTTATGCCATTGATGCCCCAAAGGAATGAAATTTATGCACAAGTCTGGCTGAATACAGGAGTAAATTCACTTCCAGCTTATGGCGATTATTTTGAATGTTCAATGTTTGGATATGCTGCAGGGATGATTATTGAAAGTTATTACCGTTTCTTTCATTTAGAAAATCAACAGGAGGTAGTAGGTCATTTTCACGAATGGCAGACTTCTTTTGGTGTTTTTTATCTGAAACAGCATTTGCCTCAGATAGCAACTGTTTTTACTACTCATGCCACAACCGTTGGACGTTCTATCGCAACGAACAATAAACCTTTGTACGATTATTTAAATGAGTATAATGGGGATCAAATGTCTTATGAATTAAATGTGGTCTCAAAACATTCAGCAGAAAAAACTGCAGCTCATCTGGCAGACTGTTTTACTACGGTAAGTGAAATTACCGCTAAGGAATGTGCTCAGTTACTTGAAAAAAAACCTGATGTAATCACCCCTAACGGCTTTGAAGATGATTTTGTTCCTCCAAAAGAAACGTTTCAATTAAAAAGGCAGGAAGCTCGCAATATTTTATTAAAAGTATCCGAAACTTTATTGGGCTACAAGTTAAAAAAAGATATTTTATTTGTCTGTACTGCAGGACGTTATGAATTTAAAAACAAAGGGATTGATGTTTTTATTGAATCATTAAGACGTTTATTAGAATATTCAAATTTAAATAAAGAAATTGTAGCTTTCCTTATGATTCCTGCTCATATTTCAGGTCCTCGTGCAGATTTACTTTCGTGCTTAAAATATTCAATTTCTAAAATTACTTCTTGGAACCGATTTACGACTCATGAATTATATGATTATCAAAATGATAATATAATGTCCGCCATCCGGTGGTTTCATTTTACAAATCAGGCTTCTCAAAAAATAAAAGTTATTTTTGTACCTTCTTATTTGAATGGCTTCGACGGTATTTTTAATAAATCCTATTACGACTTACTGATTGGGATGGACCTTACAATTTTCCCTTCATATTACGAACCATGGGGTTATACACCTCTGGAAAGTATTGCTTTTTCCGTTCCTACAATTACTACTGATGTTTCAGGTTTTGGACGATGGGTTGCTCAACAACCCCAGGGAATTGAAAACGGGGTAGGAATTGTTCATCGTTCCGATTATAATCAGTATGAAGTAAGCCTTAATATTGCAGAACAAGTATCTCATTTTTCAGGTTATACAGAAGCACAAATTGAAATTATTAGGAAAAGAGCTGCTACTATTGCTGAAAAAGCTTTATGGGAAAATTTTATTCAATATTACTATGAAGCTTATGAAGTGTCTCTTACCCATAGAAATGATCGCTTATCCCCAAAAAGTTAATAAGATAATTTATTCTTTTAGTAAAAAATGATAAAATTAGAATTTCTTCTTAGAGATATCGATAATTTGATTATAAAAATATTTTGAAATGATTTTTAATCGTTACTTTTTATTAGTAATGTAAATGTTTGTAATAAATATTTGCTTTTTTTGTTATATTTTATTTAGGAGTTTATTACTCTTCTATTATTTTTGACAAAAAAATAATTTTTTGTTATTTAAAAATTCAATTGGAAGGAAAAATTGATTATGGAAATTAAAATGAATTCTGTTAACGAACCGATATGGAAAGATGTTCATGTTAAATCTTATCTTCCGGATGGTTTAAAAAAATTAGAAGAATTAGCTTACAATATATGCTGGGTATGGAAAAGCGATATACGTCACCTATTTCGTGAAATAGACATTGAAGCTTGGCAAGAGGCAGGATTTAATCCTGTTCAATTATTAAATAACTTGAGTTATGATAAATTGGTTGAAACAGAAAAAAATTCTGAATTTATCAACAAGCTTGACGTTCTTTATAATGATTTTAAAAATTATATGGGACAACCATTTTCACCAGATAAGCCCAGTGTGGCTTATTTCAGTATGGAATACGGTTTAACTGAAGTTTTAAAGCTTTATTCAGGAGGATTGGGAATATTAGCAGGAGATTACTTAAAAGAAGCAAGTGACTGTGGAGTTGATTTGACAGCTATTGGTTTATTATATCGTTATGGTTATTTTACGCAATCACTTTCCATTAATGGTGAACAAATTGAAATTTATGATCCACAAAACTTTAATTTATTACCAATAACTCAATTGAAGGATGAAAATAATCAACCTTTGTTAATTGAGGTTCCTTTTCCAGGACGAACTGTATATGCAAATTTATGGAAAATAGCCATCGGACGAATAAATCTATTTTTATTAGATACTGATAATGAACTTAATAGTCCTGAAGATAAAAGTATCACTTATCAACTTTATGGTGGTGATTGGGAAAATAGGTTAAAACAGGAAATCATGCTGGGCATTGGAGGAATTCTTGCTTTAAAAAAATTGGGCATTGAAAAAGACGTCTATCATTGTAACGAAGGACATGCAGCTTTAATCAATGTTCAACGTCTAATTGATTTGATCAATGACAAAAATCTTTCCTTCTATGAAGCTCTTGAAGTAGTTAGAAGCAGTTCTTTGTATACTGTACATACACCTGTACCTGCAGGTCACGATCGCTTTGATGAAGAAATGTTTTCCAAATACATGAAAATGTATGCAGAAAAATTAAAGATCAACTGGCAAGATTTTATGAATTTAGGACGTGAAAAACCTAATGATCCTAATGATAAATTTAGTATGAGTGTGTTTGCATGTTACACTTGCCAGGAAGTAAATGGTGTAAGTTGGTTACATGGAAAAGTTTCTCAAGAAATGTTTAGTCCTCTTTGGCCAGGGTATTTCCCAGAAGAATTACATGTAGGTTATGTAACAAACGGTGTACATTTGCCTACGTGGACCACCTCAGAATGGAAATCGGTATATGAAAAATATTTTGGACAAGAATTTTATGATGATCAATCGAATGTAAAAATATGGCAGGGAATATATGAAATCCCCGATCAGGTGATTTGGGATTCTCATTTAAAGATGAAAAAGAAATTAATTGATTTTATTCGCACCCAATTTCCTGAAAAATGGTTGAAAACGCAAGGTGATCCTTCTCGAATTATGAAAATATTGGATTCACTGAATCCAAATGCTTTGATTATTGGCTTTGGACGACGATTTGCAACTTATAAAAGAGCTCATTTGCTTTTTATGGATTTAGGGCGATTAGAAAAAATTGTTAATGATCCTCAACGTCCTGTTCAATTTATTTTTGCTGGAAAAGCTCATCCTGCGGATCAAGGTGGAAAGGACTTAATTAAAAGAATTGTTGAAATTTCGAGAATGCCTCAATTTTTAGGGAAAATTATCTTTCTCGAAAATTATGATATGCACATGGCAAAACGCTTGATTTCGGGAGTTGATATCTGGCTAAATACCCCCACCAGACCGTTAGAAGCTTCTGGAACTTCAGGGCAAAAGGCACAAATGAATGGTGTCCTTAATTTCTCTGTTCTGGATGGCTGGTGGATTGAAGGTTACGTAAAAGGTGCTGGTTGGGCTATTACTGAAAAACGTACTTATGAAAATGAACAATATCAAGATCAACTGGACGCTGCTACTATTTATAGCATGCTGGAAAATGAAATTATACCTTTGTATTTTGCCAAAAATGCAAAAGGAATTTCGCCAGAATGGATTCAATATATTAAAAACTCCATTGCTCTCATCACACCACGTTTTACTACCAAACGAATGATTGATAATTATATTGAACGTTTTTATTTAAAATTGAGCAATCGTTTGGCAACGTTGAAAAAAGATAACTATACAAAAGCAAAAGAACTGGCAGCTTGGAAATTAAAAATTGCTCAAGGTTGGGATAATATTGAAGTTGTATCAATGGATATACCTGAAAAGTTATTTCAAAATCCTCAAGTCAGCGATTTTTATCAAATGAATATTGTAATTGATGTAAAAAATATCAATGATAAAGGAATTAGCATTGAATTGGTAGTGACAAAAATGGATCAAAATCAAAAATATAAATTGTATGACGTGGAAGAATTTAAGCTAGTCAAAGCAGATGGTTCTACCTTGTATTATGCTCTTGATTATCGTTTAAATATGTCAGGAACTTTTAAATTTGGTTTTCGGATGTTTCCAAAAAACATGGATCTTCCTCACCGTCAAGATCTATGTTATGTTCGCTGGTTATAATACAATGAGTTCCTTCTTAAAACTTGATTTTTTTAATTGGTTTTTTATAACATTGAAGGAAAGTTGCCGGAGTGGTCGATCGGGACGGTCTCGAAAACCGTTGTACAGGTAACTGTACCGAGAGTTCGAATCTCTCACTTTCCGCTGTTTGCACGCAGATATTTTTCCAATGCTACGTGTATTACACGTTAAGGTAGCGAATTTTTTTAATTTCAAAAAGTTTTTCCGTTGAGTATTTCACAAAATATTTATCTTTGTCGTTGCCAAGACCAACTGCTATTATAATGTCCTTTAAATTAAAAAATTAAATGTAAATTATTAATTAAAATAAACCCTTCGGACTAAATTCATTTAAAGAGAACAAATTACAACAGTTTTTACGTTTCATTTGCCTTCATCTGTAGGTTTATTGAAAATTATTATTAAATTTGTACAATAAAGTATTTTCTATATTTAATTTTTCCTATCCATACTCAAGAAATTATCAAGCTACGGAATAGTTGATTAATATATTATCATATTCATCTACTTTTCTATGTTAATGCTAAAAAATTAATCTATTGGGATAGGAAATTAATTTTATATATTTCAATCGAATGAATCAGCCATTAATAATAGGAATTACCGGAGGAATAGGTAGTGGAAAATCTACTTTAGCTCGGAAATTAAGAAGTCAAGGATACTTAGTGTATGATTGTGATAGAGAAGCTAAAAAATTACAAGATGAAAATCCTTTTGTTCGTCAGAAAATTCAAGATTTATTTGGTAAAGGCATATATGATGAAGAAAGATTAAGACGAAAAGAATTAGCTAAAATTGTTTTCAAAAATCCTGATTTATTGAAAAAATTAAATGAGATTGTTCATCCCTTTGTAAAAGAAGATTTTAAATCATGGATCAATCAACATTTTTCTGAAAAGTTTTTATTTATTGAATCTGCTATTTTGTTCGAAAGTAGTTTTAATGAGTTAGTTGATAAAATCATTTTAATGACAGCTTCAGAAGATGTAAGAATTAAAAGAGTCGTAAAGCGTGACGGAATTTCTATGGAAGAAGTAAAAGATCGAATTATGCGACAACTCCCTGATAGTGAAAAAATTCCATATGCTGACTATATTATTCATTCTGACGATGGAAAACCATTGTTAGAAAAAATGCAAATCATCTTGAATGATTTGCAAAAACAAATAAAAGCAGTTGAGAAAAGATAAAAAATTCTGAAAAATTTATTTCCACTAAAAGGAACTGAACCTTAAAGAAATTTTATTCTCTCATAACAAGTGAAATTATTTTCTCCTAAGAAATTTTATTCATTTTTATTGTGTTTTTTAATTGATCATTCAGTAGTGCAACTAAAATTCCTATACCTAATCCAATTAAAATACTCAATAATCCATATTTCATTCTTCCATTGATAGGATTAGGATTTACTACTAAACTAGAAGGAAATTCTATTGGCTGTTTGTAAGTTAACAATGCTGCTTCACATTCTGCTTTTACGTCGTGTAAATAAAGTAAATCAGAATAAAAAAGTTGTTTCCTTTGATCACCTATAATTAGTTTGTCGTTTGACCAGGATAACTGTTTTTCAGGTTCTTTGAAATAGGTCATTTTAGCTAAACTATCCAAACGTTGAATTTCTTTTTCTGAAATAGCAATCTTTTCTTTTAATTCCATTTTCTTCCCTTCACATTGTAAATTAATAATAGGATTACTATTTAAAAAATTAAGGAGAGCCTTTTGGACTATAGGAATTTGTGCTATGTTTTTTGTGGTTACTCTAAAATAAATTCTGTTTTGCATTCTTACATTTAAAGTATCGTCCAATGAATGTGAATTTTTAAAATCAACTTCATCTGGAGTATTATCATTGAGATAATCAATTACATAATATGAATTTATGGATACTATATTTTGGGTTATACTATCAGGTAAAGACAATTTAGTAGACAAAGAAGTCAATGTATTCTTAGAATTGACATTTTCCAATTGTTTTGCAACTTCTTTTACCGTTTGGGCATCAGGACCAAATAGATAAGCCATTGCTTCTGCATAATATTGTCGATTGCTCGGTCGAGCATAATATTGCCCGATAATTATACTGATGATAAGTATTACTAAAACTGAATATTTATCTTTATAACTTGTTTTAAAAAGATAATTAAACAGTTTTAAAATAGATTTTCCTACATTTTTTAGCCAATTATTAAACATTTTAATTAAATCAAGCAAATTGATTTCTTTTGAGTTTTTTTCTTCCATATTACTAATTTTTTAGTTTTTATCATTAATTTTCTGTATTGTGTGAACGATCGTCAAAATCAATATTGTTAAAATATTCTTCTTCATTTTCTTCTTCTTCCCATATTTTTTCGGGCTTTTGAGGTCCTTTTTTTCTATAAATAATTGATAAAACTATTCCTACCAATCCACCCGACAAATGTCCTTCCCACGAAATCGAATCATTTATTCCAAAAGGTAAAAGATACCAAATCATACTACCATAAATAAAAACCACAATTAATGAGATGGCTATAAGAGGTACGTACTTTCTAATTATCCCGCTAAAAAAAAGAAAAAAAGCCAAAGAATAAATTACACTGCTTATACCTATGTGCCAACTTTCACGTCCAATAAACCAAAGAAATAATCCGCTAAAAAGATAAGAATATATTAATATCTGCGATGCAATCACGTTATAAAAATAATAAAGGCAGCTTCCTAAAATAAAAAAAGATAAAATATTATTCAGTAAATGTCCCCAATTAGCATGGACAAATCCGTAAGTAAAGATTCCCCACAGGTTTTCTACACTGCGAGGATAAATTCCAGCTTTATAGTAATTCCAATTCATACCGTGTTCTAATAAGAAACCTAAAAGCATTAACACACAAATAATTAAAGGAATAAACATAGCATACAAAAAATGTTTCTTTTCAATTATCTTTTGGTCAGTGGACGCCATATTTGAATAAGATAATTTAATAACGTTTTTAAAATTTAAAAATTACATTTGTATTGGGATTTTCTAAAGGAAAGTTTTGTTTTTTGTAAAAAATAATTTCAAAAATAGTGATTTTAAATCATAAATTAATATCAAAAAAGTTTTTTAGTTAAAAAAAAATAAATTAAATTGCGAAACATCTATTTAATAAAAAAGTGATGCTGAAATTTAATTCTTTTAAATATCGCTCTTTCTATAAAAAATTAGTTAATTAAATAATTATAAACATGAAATATAATGAGTTATCTTAGTTTTGATAGATCTTTATTAATTAACCTTGAAAGGTCATTATCTAAAGAAATTCTTCGCACCAATCGAGCTGGTACTTATAATTGTACTACTCTTATTGATTGTAATACTCGTAAATATCATGGACAACTTGTTGTCCCGCTGCCAGAAATAGATGAATATAATCATGTACTTCTTTCTTCTTTGGATGAAACTGTGGTACAACATGGTATAGAATTTAATTTGGGAGTCCATAAATACGAAGGAAATAATTTTTATCCAAATGGTCATAAATATATTCGTCAATTTGATTGCGAAAAAATTCCAAGTACTATTTATCGGGTAGGAGGGGTGGTTTTAGCGAAAGAAAGATTGCTCGTATCGTTTGAACCTCGTGTATTATTTAAATATACATTGTTGGAAACTCATTCGCCAACTTTACTCAGATTTAAACCCTTTTTAGCTTTTCGAAGCGTGCATACACTTACTCATCAAAATAACATGGCTAATACGTCTTTTCAAGAAGTTCAGAATGGAATTAAAATGTGCTTGTATGAAGGTTATCCATCATTATATATGCAATTTTCTAAAAAAAATATCTATCATCATTATCCTGATTGGTATAAAAACATTGAATATTTTAAAGAACAAGAAAGAGGTTTCGACTATAAAGAAGATTTATTGGTGCCCGGTAGTTTTGAATTACCTATAAAAAAAGGAGAATCTATTATTTTTTCTGTGGGTGTATCTGAAGTATCTACTTATCAATTGAAATTTCTCTGGGAAAAAGAATTAGAAAAACGACATCCACGTGTAGATATGTATAGTTGTTTGAAAAATTCAGCCCAACAATTTTATAAACGAGAAGGGGATAAAACATATTTACTTGCCGGCTATCCCTGGTTTGGCGCAAGAGCTCGAGATGAATTTGTAGCATTACCTGGTTGTACATTGAGTATCGGTCGAATGGATTATTTCAATGCTATTATTGAAACTGCAATTCCAGAATTACAACATTTTATGAATGGAAATCAAATTAAATTCAAATTACAGGAAATAGATGCTCCCGATGTATTATTGTGGTTTATTTGGACTATTCAGGAATATGCTAACCATGCTTCAATAAAGGAAGCTGCTCAAAGATTTGGGGAATTAATATATCAAATCATTGATTTTATACAAAAGCAAAAACATCCCAATTTGTTTTTACATAGCAATGGATTACTGTATGTAAATGGCGTTGATAAGCCTGCAACATGGATGAATGCAGTTGAAAATGGTCGTCCCATCACACCAAGAACAGGTTATGTGGTTGAAATTAATGCTTTATGGTACAATGCAATAAAATTTGCAGCTCAATTAAATCGAGAAAAGAATGAAAATACACAAGCTGATTTGCTTGATTATCAAGCTGAAATTATTCGAGGATCTTTTAATAAAACTTTCTGGAATGGCAGTTATCTTTATGATTTTGTAAATGAAAATTATTGCGACAAAGAAGTTCGTCCCAATATGATTTATGCAGTTGGACTTCCTTTTTCTCCCCTTGAAAAACACCAACAAAAAGCTGTTATTGATTTGGCTACTAAGGAATTACTTACTCCAAAAGGATTACGAAGTTTAAGTCCTAAAAGTGGATTTTATCGACCTGTTTATGTAGGAGGATTGTTGGAACGTAATAGAAACTATCATAACGGACCTGCCTGGCCATTTACATTTGGTACTTTTGCCAATGCTTATCTAAAAATTTATAAACAAAGTGGCAAATCTTTTATCGAGCGAATGATGATTGGTTTTGAAGCAGAAATGAAAGAATTATGTATTGGAACTTTATCTGAACTTTACGATGGTAATCCACCTTTTAAAGGACATGGAGGAATTTCTTTTGCAATGAATGTAGCAGAAGTGTTAAGGGTTTTGGAAATATTAAAAAATTATGATAACAACCAAACTTCTGAATAATTTATCAAAATTTTTTTCACTTTTTAGTATGTAAGAATCAATTATTTGACGTATGAAAGTATTAATGTTTGGTTGGGAATTTCCTCCTCATATTCTGGGTGGATTGGGAACAGCAAGTTATGGGTTGACAAAAGCCCTGGCAATGATGGGTGATATTGACATTACTTTTGTTATCCCTAAAAAACGAGGCGATGAAGATGAAAGTTTTTTAAAAATTATTGGAGCATGTTTTGTACCAATAGTATGGAAAGAAAACGATTGGAATTATGTAAATCAAAGAATTGGCTGGATAATGTCCCCCGATGAATATTTTAAATTAAGAAATGGCATTAAGTATGATTTCAGACGTATTTATACTGATGATCTTGGCTGTGTGGAATTCTCAGGTGCATATCCAAATAATTTAATCGAAGAAATATTCAATTATGAAGCAGTTGCAAGTGTGCTGGCTCATCAATTGGATTTTGATATCATTCATTCCCATGATTGGCTCACTTATCCAGCAGGTGTTTTTGCTAAACAAATCAGTGGAAAACCTCTTGTTATTCATGTACATGCTACTGAATTTGATAGAAGTCGGGGGCAAGTAAATCCTGTGGTTTATGATATTGAAAAACGAGGAATGGATATGGCTGATCATATAATTACGGTGAGTAATTTAACGCGAAATATTGTTATTGAAAAATACCATCAGGACCCTCGTAAGATAACAACTGTTCATAATGCTGTTGAACCCCTTCCAGATGCCGATTCTTATGTAAAAACAATTCGTAGGGATAAAATTGTAACTTTTTTGGGGAGAATCACTATGCAAAAAGGACCTGAATATTTTGTGGAAGCTGCTCAACGAGTAATCAGTAAAACGAAAAATGTACGATTTGTAATGGCTGGTAATGGAGATATGATGTATTCAATGATTGATTTGGTTGCTAAACAACGTATCGCTGATAGATTTCATTTTACTGGGTTCTTAGTAGGACGTCAAGTTTATCAAATGTTGGCTGATAGTGATGTTTATATAATGCCCTCTGTATCTGAACCTTTTGGAATTTCACCACTGGAAGCAATGCAAGTAGGAACACCTACTATTATTTCAAAACAGTCTGGTTGTGCAGAAATACTAACTCATACTATAAAAATTGATTATTGGGATATAGATGGAATGGCGGATGCTATTTATGCCATTGTTAGAAGTCCTGCCATGTATAAAAGTTTACATGAATTAGGAAAAATAGAAGTAAGTAATATTAAATGGGAAAATGCTGCTCAAAAAGTGAAAACTATTTATGAAAATTTATTGAAAAAATAATTGAGTAAAATAAAAAAAATTATGAAAAATATATGTTTTTATTTTGAAATTCATCGACCTGTTCGCTTGAAAAGATACCGTTTTTTTGATATTGGGAATGATCATTATTATTATGATGATTTCCAGAATGAAGATCATATTCGCTTTTTAGCTGAGCAGTCTTATTTACCTGCTAATAAAGCTATTTATGAAATGATTAGAAATTCTAATGGTAAGTTTCGCTGTGCTTATTCATTTAGTGGTATTGCTTTGGAACAATTAGAACAATATGCACCTGAAGTGATTGATAGTTTTATTGAACTGGCTAAAACCGATTGTGTTGAATTTTTGGCTGAAACGTATGCTCATTCTTTAGCTTCCATTTATGATTATAACGAATTTGAGCAAGAAGTAAAAATGCAGGTTGATAAAATTGAGTCTCTTTTTGGGAAAAAACCCACAGCATTTCGGAATTCTGAACTTATTTATTCTGATGAAATTGGAGAAAAAATTTATCAATTAGGATTTAAAACAATTTTAATTGATGAAGTTAGTCATGTATTAGGTTGGAAAAGCCCTAATTTTATATATAGCCATCCCTCTATTCAACGGTTAAAATTGTTGGTCAGAAATTTTGGTTTAAGCGATGATATTGCTTTTCGTTTTTCAAATCCTTCCTGGCAAGGTTATCCTTTGACTGCCGATAAATTTATTGGTTGGATTAATAACTTCCCTGAAAATGAAAAAATTATCAATATTTGGATGGGTTACGAAGCTTTTGGTGTATTTCAGCCTAATCATACTGGTATTTTTGATTTTTTAAAAGCATTACCATATTATGCCTTGTTAAATAATATTGGTTTTATTTTACCTTCAGAAGCTGCAAAAAAAATGGATGCTGTTAATATTCTTTCTTCACCAGAGCCCATTAGCTGGTCAGGACTTGAAAAAGATATCAGTGTTTGGAATGGTAATGATTTACAGCAAGAAGCACTGAATAAACTTTATGCTGTAGGAGAAAGAGTACGATTATGTGATGATAGAACTCTTCGTCACGACTGGTTAAGATTGCAATCAACTGATCATTTTCGTTATATGAGTCATAAAGATTCGTTTGGTACTTATTACGAATCGCCTTATGATGCTTTTATCAATTATATGAATATTTTAGCGGATTTTCTTGATCGAGTTGATCAACAGTATCCTACTACGATAGAAAATGAAGAATTAAATGCTCTTTTAAAAACTATTGCTAACCTTGAAAAAGAAGTGGAAAAATTGCAAGCAGAACTCAAACGATTACGAGCTCGAAAAAAAATCATAGAATAATTTTCTAATAAAAGACAATAAATGCCAATAAATCAATGTAACAAACAATAGAATAGGAATGATTCACAATTTCTCTCAAAGTAAACTTTATGAAAACGAACAAATAAAAAGAGCAGATAAATTTTATCGTGATATTTTACATGTGTCTGATATTAAACGTTTTAATTATCAATTCTCTGAAGAAAGGAAAATGCAACGTCAAGATATTGATTTGATACTAACTTATCAAAATAAGTCATATAAAGTTTCTGAAAAATTCAGATCTAAAGATTTTGGCGATTTGTACCTTGAAATTTATAGTAAATATCCCAACGTTTTAGGTTGGCTTCGTGAAGGAGTTTCAGATTATCTCATGTACTTTACCCCAGAAAACGTTTATTGCATTGATGACCATTCGTTAAAAAATTTTTATATAGAAAAATTGTCACCATTGCTTTCTTCTTTATGGTTTGAAAGTATAAACGATTCAGTTAAAACAATTTTCAATAAAAAAATTTATATTGATAAAATTCCATATGTTATTTCGATAATCAAAGCCCTTAATGAAACTTCAGAAGGAGACAAATGGATAACAATGGGTATAACGATCCCATTTAATATGCTTAAAATCAATGGAGTAAAATTTTTAAAATTTTTATTCCAATAATTTTTTCTCTTTTTGTTTTGGCTTATATTTATAACAAAAAATATTCAGCTATTGATTTCTTTTATTTTCATTTGCTTCTTCTTTTTGATTTTTATAATTTTGCTTCCTCATTAAATGTACTTTCAATAAAGTATTGTGATAGAAATTATTCCGGCTATTGATATTATTAGTGGTAAATGTGTCCGGTTATCTCAAGGTGATTATGAACAAGTTAAAATTTATGACGAAAATCCCCTTGATGTAGCTAAACGATTTGTTGATACAGGTTTTCGGCGTTTGCATTTAGTAGATTTGGAAGGAGCTAAAGCTCAACATATTGTGAATTATCGAGTTTTAGAAAAAATAAAATCTTCTACACCATTAATTGTTGATTTTGGCGGTGGACTTAAAACAAATGAAGATGTCCGTATTGCTTTTGAATGTGGTGCTGATATGATAACAGTTGGTAGTGTGGCAGTTAAAAATCCTGAAATATTTGTTCAATGGATTTTACAATACGGAGCAGAAAAAATAATTTTAAGTGCTGATGTAAGAAACAATAAAATAGCTGTGTCGGGCTGGACAGAAAATACTGAAATTGAATTAATACCTTTTATTCACCATTATTTTCAAAAAGGAATTCAAAAAGTTTTATGCACCGACATAGGCAAAGATGGAATGATGGAAGGAACTGCCATTGAGCTTTATAAAAAAATTATGGAAGAAATATCTTCTTTGTATTTAATTGCAAGCGGAGGTGTAAGTTCTATTCATGATATTGAAAACTTAGAAGAAATTAAAGTTCCTGCTGTTGTGGTGGGGAAAGCTCTATATGAAGGGAAAATAAAACTTAATGAATTTTATAAATATTTATAAATTATTGCTTTATCATATTAATTTGCCATTTATTCTTTATAAAAAAGTATTTAAAAAATCTTTCCAATTAACTCAAATTACTTTTTAATTTTTACAGAATATGTTAAAAGAAATTGTCTCCATTTCAGGTAAACCTGGTTTGTACAAAATGATTTCGCAAGGGAAAAATATTGTAGTGGTAGAATCTTTAATCGATGGAAAACGAATTCCTGCTTTTACAAAAGATAAAATTGTGTCATTGAAAGATATTTCAATTTTTACTGATTCAAAGGAAATTCCTTTGGGTGAAGTTCTTGAAAAAATAAAAGTAAAAGAAAATGGAAATCTTTGTTCCATTCCATCGAAATCAGATAATGATATACTTCGAAATTATATGGCTGAAATTGTTCCAGACTATGATCGGAACCGAGTTTATCCCAATGATATTCGAAAGATTATTTATTGGTATAACATTTTGATTGATAAACAAATAACTGATTTTATTGAAACTTCACAAGAAGAGAATAAAAAACCAGAAAACGAAGAAGAACCCAACATTGAAAAATAAGTTGAATGAACGTTCAATCAATTTGTGAAATTATTGAAGAATTTGCACCTTTGGCTTTGCAGGAAAGCTATGATAATGCTGGTTTGCTGATTGGTGATCCCCAAATGGAGGTTAAAGGAATTTTGATTTGTATTGATATTACTCGCGATATTTTAGAAGAAGCCATTCAAAAAAAATGCAATTTTATTTTATCACATCATCCTTTAATATTTAAGCCACTTTTACGGATTATTGAGCAAAACAATGTTCAGAAATGTACTGCAATTGCTATTAAAAATAATCTGGCTATTTATGCTGCCCATACCAATTTAGACAATGTATGGCAAGGTGTAAATTTTAAAATTGCAGAAAAAATTCAACTACAAAATATACAGGTTCTTCGCCCTATGGCTCATAGATTGCTAAAATTGGTAACTTTTGTTCCAAAATCCTATTCAGCAAATGTTAGAAACGCTTTGTTTGAAGCAGGTGCAGGCACAATAGGGAATTATAATTGTTGTAGTTTCAATAGTGAAGGTACAGGTACTTTTATGGCAAACGAGCAAGCCAATCCTTTCATAGGAGAAATTAATAAATTGCATACTGAACCTGAAATACGAATGGAAATGATACTTCCTGATTATTTGAAAAATCGCGTGCAAGCTGCTTTGTTAAAAGTACATCCTTACGAAGAACCTGCGTATGATTTTATTCCACTTGAAAATGAGTGGAATAGAGTAGGAGCGGGTGTCATTGGCAATTTACCTTCACCACAAGAAGAATTGGATTTTTTAAGAGAAATCAAAGTAATTTTTAATAATCCAGTTATAAAATACACCAAATTATTGGGAAAAAAAATTTCAAAAATAGCTATTTGCGGGGGAGCGGGTAGTTCATTTTTGTCGGATGCCATTCAAAAACAGGCAGATGTGTATATTTCAAGCGATTTTAAATACCATGACTTTTTCCTCGCAGAAGATAAAATCCTTATTGCTGATATTGGACATTTTGAAAGTGAGCAATTTACAAAAGAAATTTTTTATGAAATAATTACAAAAAAAATTCCTAACTTTGCTGTCCAAATTTCAGATATCAATACCAATCCTGTTAATTATTTATAAATGTATGGCAACACAAACACAACAAAAAATAGAAAACGAAATCAGTATTGAAGATAAATTAAAATCTCTTTATGAGCTTCAGAAAGTTTATTCTAAAATTGATGAAATAAGAAGTTTAAGAGAAGAACTTCCCCTTGAAGTCCAAGATTTAGAAGACGAGATTGTTGGATTAAATACTCGTTTGGAAAATTATCAAAAGGAAATTACTGAAATAGAAGCTGCTATAGTGGCCAAGAAAAACGAAATTCAACAGGCAAATGCTAAAATTGCCAAATATAAAGAGCAGCAAGATAATGTTAGAAATAATCGCGAATATGAAAATCTTTCAAAAGAAATTGAATATCAGACTTTAGAGATTGAATTATGCGAAAAACGTATTCGGGAATATACAGCAGTTTTAGAAAACATACGAGCTGAACAAAAAAAGACAATGGAAATTTTAGCAGAAAAAAAACTTGATTTGGATCAAAAAAAGGGTGAATTAAACGAAATAATTTCGGAAACCAAGCAAGAAGAAGAAAAATTGAGGGAACAAATTAAGTTGATTGAAGCTAAAATAGATCCTCGATTATTGTCAGCTTTTAAACGAATTAGAAAAAGTAGCCGAAATGGTCTTGCAGTAGTTTCTGTACAAAGAGATGCTTGTGGCGGGTGTTTTAATAAAATACCACCTCAAAGACAATTAGATATACGATCACGCAAAAAAGTTATTGTATGTGAATACTGTGGACGTATATTAGTCGATCCAGAATTAGCTGGCTTAGATATTCAAAAAAATACAGAATCTATTTGATTTTTTAAATCATTGTTTTTAATTGATTTTAGGCTTCCTTCTCTTTCCGAGGAGAGGGAAGCCTTTTTTAATTCTAAAATGGGCGTATAGGTCAAAAAGTAGGCTATTTTTTAATATTTTCTTCTATAGCTCAAAAATTAACGTAATTCAATGTTTGATTTTATTTCTTATTTTTTTATTTCAAAATCCTTATTATAATCTTTGACTTATATTTCTTACAATAAATATTTTTTAAATCCTACCTTTTAAAAATTATCAATATTTTTTCCATTCACAACAAATTATTTTATAACCCTCTTTAAAATTTACATTAAAATTTACATCAATTGTTTATTTTACAAATGTAATCAGTTAAACTTTGTTAATTGCCATACTTTTGTAACACAATAAAATTACAAATATAAATATAGTTTACAAAAATAAATTCATATATGTATAAAATTTTATTTGTATATTTATTAGTCATATTTTATTTAAAACCAGCCAATTAAACTTTAATTTTCAAAGTTTTAATTTAACAAAAAGATTAATATAAAGATTACAATTATTTTTTTGTTGATATATGTAATTATTTTATAGTTATTATTTTAATAACCAAATAATTAATACATTTTTCTTCATTAAATACTATAATCATAATACCGTTTCAATGTATTTGAGCTAAACTTTTATCATAGGTTATTTTAAGATTATTGATAGGTAAAAAATAATAATAGTTTACATTTCACAAATGTAAACTTAAAGTAATCAAATTACATTTGTGAACAATTTGTTTTTGTGAATTAATTTACATATTATTGTAATTTAATTTTTAATTCAAATTTTCTTTCATTTTTGAGAAATTATGGAAATAAAAGAAAGAATTGCCAAAATAATGCAAAAAGAAGGCATGAATGCCGGACAATTTGCCTCTGAAATTGGTATCCAGAGTTCTACCTTATCTCATATTTTAAAAGGTAGAAATAATCCCAGTTTGGATGTTCTAAAAAAAATTTTGAATCGTTTTGAAAATATTAATTCCGATTGGCTTATTCTGGGTGTTGGTCCTATGTATAGGATCGCCAAACAATCGAATGCTCCTAGTTTGTTCGATGAAGAAGAAATAGAAAATTTTAAACCTACCTCAACTACACTTAATTATGAAGAAAAAAATTTAAATGTAAATTCCCTCCCTCATAAAACGAAAAGTGAACTTGATAAATCTTCATTGAACAAGTCATTTGACGCTGTGGAACAAAACATAAAAACTTTACAGAAAGAAGAAAAATTGATTAAAAAAATTATTGTCTATTTTAGTGATAATACCTTTCAAGAATTTGAATCAAAAGAAACTTAATCATTACCTATTTAAACTTATTTGTTCTAAAAAACAATTCAACACTCCTTTTGTCAATTGAATTTTAATCTCTAAATTTGTAGTCAATTATAATCGAATATGCTCTTTTTAAATTGATTTCTTAAATTATCAAGTATAATAATGACAAAATGCATACTTGACTTTAGAGTAAGAAAAAACATCCATCTAACAACAGAACATTCCCTGTTAATTCTTTCTATTGATCAACCACTTCCAGAGATTTTGCCTGGACAATTTGCTCAAGTAAGAATTGATAATTCTCCCGTATTTTTACGCCGTCCTTTTTCCATTCATTATGTTGATAAGAAAAAAAATGAATTATGGTTATTAATTCAAGTGGTAGGAGAAGGAAGCAGAAAACTTTATAATATACAAAAAAATGAAATTTTAAATTTAATATTACCATTGGGCAATTCTTTTAGCTTTCCAAAAAATCAAAAAGATAAAATTTTAGTTATTGGAGGCGGAACAGGCATAGCCCCTTTGCTTTTTTTGGGTGATTATTTATATAAAAATGGTTTTTCCCCAGATTTTTTATTTGGAGCTCGAAATAAAAACTATTTAATTCCTTTTAAAAAATTTGAAACTTACGGAAATGTCTTTATTACTACCGAAGATGGTTCAATGGGAGAAAAAGGTTTGGTAACTCACCATTCTATTTTAAAAAATTATTTTGATATGATTTATTGCTGTGGTCCTACACCCATGATGAAAGCTGTAGCTTCCTATGCTGAAAAAAACAATATTTCTTGTGAAGTATCTTTAGAAAACACGATGGCTTGCGGATTTGGAGTTTGTTTATGTTGCGTAACAGATACCACCGAGGGAAGAGTTTGTGTTTGTACAGAAGGTCCCGTTTTTAATATTACAAAACTAAAATGGTAAAACTAAATGTCGATATAGGAAAATTACAGTTGAAAAATCCTGTAATGACAGCCTCAGGTACTTTTGGCTATGGAATTGAGTATGCAGACTTCCTTGATTTATCACGAATAGGTAGTATTATTGTAAAAAGTATTACACTTCGCAACAGAGAAGGGAATCCATATCCTCGCATGAAAGAAACTGTTTCAGGCATGTTAAATGCTGTAGGACTGCAAAATAAGGGAGTAAAGTATTTTGTCGAAAATATTTATCCTCTTTTGAAAAATATAGATACGCATATTATTGCCAACATTGCAGGTTCAACCATTGAAGAATACGTTCAAATTGCTGAAATATTGAATGAGTTTGATAAAATTTCTGCCTTAGAATTGAATATTTCATGTCCAAATGTGAAGGAAGGAGGAATGCTTTTTGGAAACTCATCAATAGCTGCTAATCAAGTAGTTACAGCAGTGCGAAGGGTATACAGTAAAGAACTAATTGTAAAGCTTTCGCCAAATGTAACGAGTATTTCAGAGATAGCAATTGCCGTAGAAAATGCAGGTGCTGATGCCATTTCATTAATTAACACATTGGTAGGAATGGCAATTGATATAGAAACCAGAAAACCTTGCCTTTCTACCATTACGGGAGGATTGTCCGGTCCTGCAATCAAACCTGTAGCTCTACGAATGGTTTGGGAAACAGCTCATGCCGTTAAAATCCCGATTATTGGTATTGGAGGAATTATGAATGCTGCCGATGCTATTGAATTTTTATTGGCTGGAGCTACTGCAATAGAAGTAGGAACGGCTAATTTTATTGATCCAACAGTGACCATTAAAATAATTGAGGGAATTGAACAATATTTGATTCAACATGGCTTTGATAATATTTATGAAATTATTGGGGCAATGGAAAACGAATAAAAAATCTATTTTTATTGTCTATTTAATTCAATAAATGTTTTATAATCAGGTATTTCTCTTGAAATCTCAAACTGCGAATTTTTTACATTAACTTTACAAAAAAAATGTTCTATTCCATTGCTTATGATAAAAAAATTTACATTTAATTTTACATTATAAACAGCCACTTGATCAAAAACTAATTGAGAGATAGTTATTTGTGGAGCTTTAAATTCTAATATCAAGGCAGGTTCAGCATATTCATTATAAAAAATAGCATCACAACGTTTTTTCATTCCATTCCAAACAATTTCTTCTTCAACAGATAAACGACTGGCAGGAAAATGTTTTTCTTCAGTAAAAAAACGAATAAAATTTTGTCTTACCCATTCTTCAGGAGTGAGTTTTACAAATTTTTTTCGGATATTATCAAATATCCAGTAAGTATCTCGTTCCTTTTTTAATCGAAAATTATAAGTTGGTAAATTTAATTGTAACATTTTTTTGTAATTTTGCTCTATATCTCGATCTATTTCCTACCAGAAATAAAATACGAATATACAAAAAGGTACCAAAAAACAACACAAGATGAAAACGAAAAAAGAAATAGTAGAAAACTGGTTACCCCGATATACAAAACGACCATTGGAAGATTTTACCAATCATATTTTGCTGGTAAATTTCAATCTTTATCTGGAATTGTTTGCCAACTATTATCAAGTTCCTATTATTGGGAAAAATGGAAATATGCCCAATGCATCAGCAAATGGCATAACGATAATTAATTTTGGTTTGGGCAGTCCAAATGCGGCTCTTATTATGGATATTTTGTCGGCAGTACAACCAAAAGCTGTTTTGTTTTTAGGTAAATGTGGTGGTTTAAGAGATAAAAATAAAGAAGGCGATTATATTTTACCCATTGCTGCTATTCGAGGTGAAGGTACTTCAAACGATTATTTTCCGCCAGAAATTCCAGCCTTGCCTGCTTTTAGTCTTCAGCGTGCGGTTTCTTCCAATATTCGTGATTTTGGGAAAGATTACTGGACAGGAACCGTTTACACAACTAATAGAAGAGTATGGGAACATGATGAGAAATTTAAAGAATATCTTCGTTCTACCAAAGCTATGGCAATTGACATGGAAACGGCGACGTTGTTCTCCTCAGGATTTTATAATGGAATTCCAACAGGAGCTTTATTGTTAGTTTCCGATATGCCTATGCATGAAGAAGGGATAAAAACCATTGAAAGCGATAACAGAGTGAATGCCAATTATGTAGAAGAACATTTGAAGATTGGCATTGCTTCATTAGTTTCCTTGATTACCAATAGTCGAACGGTAAAACATTTAAGATTTGAATAAAATAATAACTGTTAAAATGGCCAAACAAAATCTTATTTATGCAGATATTTTAAGGGATTTACAACAAAAAATTTATTATCCTGTTTATTTTTTAGTGGGTGAAGAGCCTTATTATATTGATTTGATATCAGATTATATTCAAAACAATATTTTAACTGAAACAGAAAAAGATTTTGACCAGACTATTTTTTACGGGAAAGATGTGGATATTCCTACTGTTATCAATGCTGCCAAGCGATTTCCAATGGTAGCAAAACATCAAGTGTTGATTGTAAAAGAAGCTCAACTGATTGATGCCGATGAATGGGAAAAATTGAGTTATTATTTGAAAAATCCTTTAAAATCAACCATTTTAGTTTTTTGTTATAAATATGGTACCCCTGACAAACGAAAAAAATGGTTTCAAGATATATCACGTACTGGGGTAGTTTTTGAATCTAAAAAACTTTATGAAAATCAAGTGGGTCCGTGGATACGTTCTTATTTAAAATCTCAAAATATTTCTATTACCGAAAAAGCAATAAATATGCTGGTTGAATTTTTAGGGAATGATTTAAGTAAAATTATGAATGCTCTTGAAAAGCTTTTGATAAATCGGAATGATAATTTTAAAGAAATTACGCCTGAACTTGTGGAAAAATATATAGGTATTAGTAAAGATTACAATGTTTTTGAGCTTCAATCAGCCATCATTGATAAAAATATTTTAAAGGCAAATAGGATTATACGTTATTTTGGAGATAACAAAAAAGCAAATCCGTTGCCATTTGTCTTAATTCAATTGTTCAATTTTTTTAATAATTTATTGCTGTATTATTATTTAAAAGATAAAAGTGAGAAAACAGTTGCTTTAGAACTTAAAATCAATCCTTATTTTGTAAAAGATTATGTAAAAGCAGCATCTAATTTTACACCAAAAAAAACCATTCAAATTATTTCCGATATAAGGCAAACAGATGCCAGGAGCAAAGGCGTTGATCAGACTACAATAGAAGAGGTAGAATTATTAAAAGAATTAATTTTCAAAATTTTACATTAGACATTAATTTTATTTTTGATTCTCCGCAAAACTACCTATGATTAGAAATTATCTGATTAAAATACTGAATTTAGGGAAACTGCAGAACCTCGCTTCAAAAATAGAAAATGAAGAATATTTCACGCAGATAACCGCAGATAACCGCAGATGAACACAGAAAAATATCAGCGAAAATCAGCAAGAAAAGTATATCCAATGTTAGCAAAAAACTTAAATGTTTTAATTAGTTGCGATTCGGAAGTTGTTTTCTTTCAACTATATAAACTTTATCATATAGCAAATCCTATCTTCAAAGAGTAGTATAGTCGTGTTCTTTAAAAATCTATTAAGATATCGGAATTCAGCTCGTGAAGCAGAATATCCAGATATAGGTCATTATACGGATAATCATTTTTTATTTTTTACAGCATTTTATTTACAATTAGGTGTTTTTTATTTTTTGCTAAAGAGGAGAAAATGTGAGGAAGCCATAAGTTCTATTTTTTATGCAATATCTTTGATGTGCGAATGTGATAATGAACAAATTCCTACAGATTTTTAAAAAACATCTTCATTGTTTATTGTGATTTGAATATTATTCGTAATTTTGCGAACAACAAATTAAAATTATCACAATAACGATGGCTTACCCTAAAAATAAAGAATACGATGTTGATACCGAAGAGTTGGCGCGTTTCGCCAAAGCAATGGGACATCCTGCCCGCATCAGCATTCTTCGGTTTCTATCATCTTTGGACAGTTGTTTTTTTGGCGATATTTGTCAGGAACTTCCCATAGCCAAAGCTACTGTTTCACAGCACTTGACGGAACTGAAAAATGCCGGATTAATCAGAGGCGAAATTGAGCCACCCAGAGTGAGATACTGTATCGATCAGGGAAATTGGGAAAAAGCAAATCGAGCTTTTCAACAATTCTTCTTGAGCATTCAACCCAAAAACATTTGTTGCGATCCCGAAAGTTAATCTTGCGTTAAATGAAGCTACTCATATTTTGTACCGGCAATAGTTGCCGCAGTCAGATGGCAGAAGCATTTCTGCACTCGTTTGACAATCGTTTGACGGTTTGCTCTGCCGGCATCGAGCCGGCGGAGAAAGTAAACGAGAAGGCCATTCAGGTAATGCAGGAGGCAGGCATCGATATCTGCCGGAATACACCAAAGTCTGTCAGTCAATATCTACCCGAAACGTGGGATTACGTGATTACCGTTTGCGCCGATGCCGACCGAAATTGTCCGGTATTCTTGGGAAAAGTAAAACACCGGATGCATATCGGGTTTGATGATCCCGCGAAAATTACAGGTTCTGAGGCATTTGTGCTAAGTGAATTTAGAAGGGTAAGAGACGAAATAAAAGAAAAATTTTACCAATTTTATCAAGAAAATTTATAACTATGAATGTCATTTATACCATCGTCAAAGTGTTGTTGTCGTCCGTTGTGTTGGTAGCCGTTTCCGAAATATCAAAACGCAGTACCTTTGTGGGCAGCCTGTTGGCTTCCATACCACTGGTTTCTCTGTTGGCCATCATTTGGCTGTATATCGATACCAAAGACACGGCACAAATTGCCGCGTTGTCCACCGGCATTTTCTGGCTTGTGATTCCTTCGCTTGTTTTCTTTATTGTGTTGCCCATGCTTTTGAAACGAAGTTTCAACTTTTGGCTGTCGCTTGCTATTTCGTTGGCATTAACGGTCATTGCCTATTTCGTTATGCTCTATATTCTCAAAAAATCAGGAATACAACTCTAACATTCAATTTTATGGAAAAAAATATCAAATCCGTTGTTAAAGACACTTATACAGTGATTGCCCACCAATCCAAAGAACAGAACGAAACTTCCTGCTGCGGCGTTGGCGGATGCTGTTCTACGGTCGATTACGCCGTTTTCAGTGAAAATTACCGTCAACTGAAAGGGTATCATGAAGAGGCCGATTTGGGGCTGGGCTGCGGCATACCTACCCAATTTGCTTCTATCAAAGAAAGCGACAGTGTGCTCGATTTGGGAAGCGGTGCCGGTAACGATTGTTTTGTTGCCCGAGCCATCGTGGGGGAAACCGGTAGGGTGGTCGGTATTGATTTTACCGATGCCATGTTGGAGAAAGCACGTAAAAACAATGCCAAGCTCGGTTTTCAAAATGTGGAATTCGTCAAAGGCGACATCGAAGATATGCCATTGGAAGATAATCAGTTTGACGTGGTGATTTCCAATTGCGTATTGAATCTGGTGCCAGACAAATGGAAAGCGTTTGCCGAAATCAGACGGGTATTGAAACCCGGCGGTCATTTTTGTGTGTCGGATGTGGTTGTCAAAGGCAATTTGCCCGAAAAATTGAAAAACGATGCCGAGATGTATGCCGGTTGCGTTTCGGGAGCCATCGAGATGCAGGAGTATCTGAATATTATTCGGGGAACTGGATTTCAATCGGTTACCGTTCACAAGCAAAAGGAAGTGCAACTGCCACAGGAAATCTTACAGAAATACCTCAACGAAGAAGAAATCCGACAGTTTAACCAAAAAGAAATCGGAATTTTCAGCATCACTGTTGCGGCAGAGAAAGCGATATAAAAAAGTATGAAAAAGAAACTGACAGTACTTGATCATTTCCTGACGTTGTGGATTTTTCTTGCGATGGGCGTCGGTATATTGGCCGGTTGGCTGTATCCGCCAATAGCCGATTTTGGAATAAATTTTCTGTCGGTACTACCAACGTTCCCATTGCTGCAGGCCTCATTCTGATGATGTATCCACCTTTGGCCAAAGTCAAATACGAAGAACTGGGTAAAGTATTCAGAAATAGGAAA
>Ga0208824_1001020_pt1 | contig 26800 bp, 17 predicted proteins | sample AD_JPNTR3_MetaG_FD_184447 | JGI IMG/M metagenome (GOLD analysis project Ga0208824, IMG submission 184447) | Active sludge microbial communities of municipal wastewater-treating anaerobic digesters from Japan - AD_JPNTR3_MetaG (SPAdes) (version 2) | ecosystem: Engineered > Bioreactor > Anaerobic...
TCTCTATTTTCAAAGGAGAAATGTTGGATAGCCTGGAACTAGCTCGTCAGATTGCGGACATTCTGGCTGAAAAACAAGCCGAGGACATTCTCATTTTAGATTTACAGGCGTTGACGCCCATCGCCGACTACTTCGTCATCTGTACCGGCACCAGTCAACGCCAGCTGCGCGCCCTCCAGCAGGCGATTTACGAGGGCCTGAAGCAAAGCCCCGACCGTCGCTTAGCGGCCGGCGTCGAAGGGACGCCCGAATCGGGATGGCTGTTGATGGATTACGGCACGGTCATCGTCCATCTGTTTGAGGCCGAGACCCGCGCCTACTATCGTCTGGAAGAACTTTGGGGAGCCGGGCGCATCGTCGCCAAAATTCAATGAGCCCCTGGGCCTGAAGCCCGCTCAGGATCTCAAGATCAACCTCACCACCTGGCCCAGGGGGCGTCCCCTGGGCTTTCTTATGGTTAGAGAAGCGTCATAGCCGCACGCGCCAAAAACCGTTGACACTCTTGCGACAGCAGGTATAATGATAAAGATGAGGCAACCGACCGGAAAGACGCCGAAGCCCGCCTGGCGCAGCAGGTTATGGTGGCTCGAACCGGGCCTGGGCGTGAAGCGGTGGCTGTTGCTGCTGATGTTTGGCATCACCGTCTTCATCTTTGGCGGCGCCATGCTGCTGCGAGCGCTCTATCCGCTGCCGGCGTTCTTTTACTACGCGACATTGCAATTCCTCCCGCGCCCGGTGCGGATCGTCGGCCTGTTACTCCTGGGAATCGGCAGCTGCCTGGTGGGCTTGTGGGGACTGAGCCGCGCGCTGCTGCGCCCCTTCCCCAAAGAGGCGCGCATGCGCTACCCGGAGCTGCTGCACGACTATCAACGCCGTCGTCGCGGGCCGCGGGTCGTGGTGCTGGGCGGTGGACATGGCCAGGCCACCATTTTACGCGGGTTGAAGGCCTATACCTCCAACATCACCGCCATCGTGACTGTCGCCGATAACGGCGGCTCCTCCGGGCGGTTGCGGCAGGAATTGGGCATCTTGCCGCCGGGCGACTTCCGTAACTGCATTGCGGCGCTGGCCAACGATGAATCGCTGCTCGCCCGCCTGTTGCAGTACCGCTTTACCAGCGATGCCGGGTTGGACGGCCACAACTTCGGGAACCTTTACATCAGCGCGATGGCCGGGGTGACCGGCTCCTTCGAAATGGCGCTCGAAGCCTCCAGTCAGGTACTCGCCGTGCAAGGGAAAGTCCTCCCCAGCACGTTGGAAGCCATCACGTTGTGCGCCGATGTGCAAGTAGGCGCCAACACGCCGGTGCGCATCCGAGGCGAATCCGAAATCGCAGCGGCCAAAGGCCACATTCTGCGGGTCTTGTTGGACCCCGAGGCCCCGCGCGCCCATCCCAAAGCGGTGCGCGCCATCCTGGATGCGGAACTGCTCATCATCGGGCCGGGCAGCCTCTACACGAGCATCCTGCCCAACTTGCTGGTGCCGGAAATCGCCATGGCCCTGCGCGCCAGCCGGGCGCTCAAGGTGTACGTGTGCAACGTCGCCACCCAACACGGCGAGACCGATGGCTACACGGCGGAAGACCATCTCCACGCGCTGGAAAAGCACCTCGGGCCGGGGCTCTTTGCCAAAGTGGTGGTCAACCGCCCGCCGCCGGGCAGTTCCCCCCCACCGGGGGCGAGCTGGGTCGCGCCGGAATTGCGGCCCCGCCCCCATCTGGACGTCATCCAGGGAGAGCTGACGAGCGTCATCACCCCCTGGCAACATGACAGCGAGAAACTGGCGGAAATCATCATGCAGCTGTTGCCCTGAACCGGCTTGGAAGTGACCGATTGGATACGTAGCCAGCCAAGCGCTACGGTCCAATCCATGATTCCCAATCCTGGTTCTCAATCTCATTTCAGAAAGGAGTAGCAAATGGTTACAAAAGTAGGGATTAACGGTTTCGGTCGCATCGGACGACAGGTGTTGAAGGCCATTCGCGATTACCACAGCGAGACGTTGGAAGTCGTCGCGGTCAACGACATCGGCGATACGCCGACCATGGCCCACTTGCTGAAGTACGACTCGAACTACGGGCGCTTCGACGGCACGGTGGAAGTGGTGCCCGACGGATTGCTGATTGATGGAAAACTGGTGCGCGTCTTCAAAGAGTCCGATCCCGCCAGCCTTCCCTGGGGCGACCTGGGGGTGGACATCGTCGTCGAATCCACCGGGCTCTTCACCGTCAAGAAGGACGGCGTGAACAAGAAGGGCAAGACAGTCAAGGGCGCCGAGAATCACATCACCAAGGGCGGCGCCAAGAAGGTCATCATCTCGGCTCCCGCCGAGGGCGAGGATCTCACCATCGTCATGGGCGTGAACGACGCCATGTATGATCCGGCGATCCATCATGTCCTCTCCAACGCCTCCTGCACTACCAACTGCCTCGCCCCGGCAGCCAAAGTCGTGCATGACAAGTTCCGGATTGTGCGCGGGTTCATGACGACCGTCCACTCCTACACCAACGACCAGAAGATTCTGGACCTGCCGCACAGCGATCTGCGCCGCGCCCGCGCCGCCGCGCTGAGCATCATCCCCACCACCACCGGTGCGGCCAAGGCCGTGGCCCTCGTCATTCCCGACCTGAAGGGCAAGTTCGACGGCTACGCCCTGCGCGTTCCGACCCCCACGGTCTCGATTGTGGACTTCACGGCGGAAATCGAAACGCCCACAACCACCGAGGAGCTGCGCCAGGCCTTCCGCGATGCCGCTGCCGGCCCGCTGCAGGGCATTCTCGCCGCCGTGGATGAGCCGCTGGTCAGCATTGACTACAAGGGCGACCCCCACAGTTCGTCCGTTGACCTGCCCTTCACCATGGTGTTGGGCAAGGGCGAGAGCACCTTTGTCAAGGTCGTCGCCTGGTACGACAACGAGTGGGGCTACAGCGTCCGCACCGCCGACCTGGCCGCGCTGCTCGCCAGCAAGCTGTAGGTCGCGACCTGAGGACTAACAGCCGGAAGCTGGTTGATTTTCACACACGACTGGCTTCCGGCTGTCATTCCAGACTGCAATTCTCTGACCTTTCCTGTCTGATCTTTTCTGGAGGAACGAGCTATGAACAAGAAGACGATCCGTGATGTGGATTTGCACGGCAAGCGAGTGTTGATGCGGGTGGACTACAACGTCCCCGTCAAAGACGGCGTCATCGGCGATGACAAGCGCATCAAGGCCACCCTGCCCACGATCAAATACATCCTCGAGCAAGGCGCCTCCCTGGTGCTGATGTCGCACCTCGGACGCCCGGCCGGCACCGGCTACGAGGCAGAGTTCAGCCTGAAGCCCGTCGCCGAGCGGCTGGAAGAACTGTTGGGACAGCCCGTCATCTTCGCCGCCGACTGCATCGGCCCGGAGGTGGAGGCGCTGGCGGCGCAGCTCCAGCCCGGCGAAGTGATGCTGCTGGAAAATGTCCGCTTCTACAAGGCGGAGACCAAGAATGACATGAAGATTGCCGAGAGCCTCGCCAAATTGGGCGATATTTTCGTCAACGACGCTTTCGGCACGGCGCACCGCGCGCAGTCGAGCACCGAGGGTGTGGCGCACTTCCTCCCCGCCGTCGCCGGCTTCCTGATGGAAAAGGAAATTGACTTCCTGAGCCGCGCGACCGAGAATCCAGAGCGGCCCTACGTCGTCATCCTGGGTGGGGCGAAGATTTCCGACAAGATCGGCGTGATTCGCAACATGCTCCAGAAAGCCGATAAAGTCCTCATCGGCGGCGGCATGGCGAATACCTTCTTCAAGGCGATGGGCCTGGAGACGGGCGATTCGCTGGTGGAGCTGGAGGTTCTGGACGTCGCCAAAGAGCTGTTGGCCGAAGGGGGGGACAAACTGGCGCTGCCCATTGACGTGGTCGTCGCTGACGCCTTCGACAACGACGCGCACCGCAAGACCGTGCCCGTGGATGAGGTGGAGCCCGGCTGGCGCATTCTGGATATTGGCCCCGCGACGATCGCCCGGTACGGGGAGATCCTCAAGACCGCCAAAACCGTCGTCTGGAACGGGCCGATGGGTGTCTTCGAAATGCCCAACTTTGCGCAGGGCACCTTCGCCATCGCCCAAATCCTGGCGGAGATTTCTGCCATCACCGTCATCGGCGGCGGCGATTCCGCCTCGGCGGTGAAGAAGGCCGGCGTCGCCGACAAGATGAGCCACGTCTCCACCGGCGGCGGGGCGAGCCTGGAATTCCTCGAGGGCAAAGTGCTGCCCGGCGTGGCAATTTTGCAGGACAAATAGCGAGCCGTGAGAAGTCAAGGCTCGATGATCAACAAGGAGACCCCATCCATGCGAACACCCTTTATCGCCGGCAACTGGAAGATGTACAAGACGGCTGCGGAGGGCGTGGCGTTGGCGCAGAGCCTGCGAGCGTCTTTCCAGGGCATCACGGAGATGGAACTCGCCGTCTGCCCGCCCGCCCCGGCGCTCATGGCCGTGAGCGCAGCCCTGGCCGGTTCCAACATCGGCGTCGGCGCGCAGAACATGCACTGGGAGAACGAAGGCGCTTTCACTGGCGAGATTTCGCCGCTGATGGTGAAGGAATTCGCCCGCTACGTCATTCTGGGGCACTCAGAGCGCCGGCAATATTTCGGCGAGACCGACGCCACGGTCAACCGCAAGCTGCGGGCGGCGCTGGCGCACGGCCTCACTCCCATCGTCTGCATCGGCGAGAGCCTGGAGCAAAACCGCGCCGGGGAGACCGTGCCCTTCGTCACGGCCCAGATCCATGGCGCCTTTGCCGGCATCTCCGCTGCAGAAGCGCGCCGGGTGGTGCTGGCGTATGAGCCTATCTGGGCCATCGGCACCGGGCTGACCGCGACCCCTGAGGACGCCGACCGCATCATCCGCGAGGCGATTCGCGAGGTGCTCACCGCGCTCTACGACACGGAAACCGCGCAGGCGCTCCGCGTCCAGTACGGCGGCAGCGTCAAGCCGGAGAACATGGCGGACTTCATTGTCATGCCGGAGATTGATGGGGCGCTGGTGGGGGGCGCGAGCCTCAAAGAGGCCTCCTTTAGCGCCATCGTGAAGAACGCGCTCGCGGCGCTGGCGAAAGCGTAAAGCAGCCCCCCGGATAGCACACTCCCCAGCGCGTCCGGGCGCAATTCAGGGGATGCGACAACAACCGCGAGACCTGTAAACAAACCGTCCTCCCGCTGTAGTGCAGCGGGAGGACGGCAAATCCAGTGGATTATGACCGCAAACTTCTCCAGCGGTTCCAGCGCTGGAAGGTGACTCCCCCTACGCCCGCGAGCACAAACATCAGCATGAACAGCGCCTGCGGGTCGGCCGCTGCCCTAAAGCCGCGCAATCCCACTGCGGCAGGCTCACCATCCGCAGGACGAATGGGGCCGTGGAAGGTGCTCACGCCATCACTGTCAATGTCCTCCAGGCGATAGTAACTGGCGCTGCCAGACGGCGCAGTCGTATCCAGCCATTCGTAGACGCCCCCGAAAACCGCGCCAGGATGTTGCGTGGGAATCATTATGGGATTGAGCCGCGTCCAGGGACCTTTAGGACTGGGACTACGGTAGAGGTTAAAGCCCAGATTTTCGAGTTCCTGCGCCGTCTCCCAAGTCACAAGCACCGCTTCACCCTGCCAGGCGGCGGAGAAAGTGGCCAGGCTCACCGCCGTAGGATCATCTGTCGCCAGCGTCCAATTGCTCAGCCCTGTTACTCCGCTGATCGTCGCACAATGATAACCGTTCACCGTTGTCAGAGTTGGGCTGCTGTCAATCATCGTCCAGTCGCCCTCATGGTAGCGCCAGAAACGCAGGGCGGTTTCATCAAGTCCATTCAACTCGGCCTCTGTGTAGCACAGTTGTAACGTCAGACTAAAACCCCCCGTCACCGTCGGGGTAATTGCCCATAACGCGCCAATGGAATGGGCCAATTGGCCGGCTGCAGTCCTGGTCATCGTCATCACTCCCGGGTCGGTAAATGCCGCATCGCGCCGCACCCCTGCCATGAGGGGACCAAAAGTTGTGAGGGCGCTGCTAGAGACTGGCAGTATGACGGTATCACTATCGGCATATTGCAGCTCAAACGCGCCGATGTCGCAGCGCAGATCGGCGCGCGGGAGGTCGCGCTGATCGGTGAGGAGGCAGGTTGTCGGATCGCCGGCATCTATCGCCGCTGAGCCTGGGAGCAAAGCGAACGTCTGCGTGTTGCCGCCATAGTCGCCGAGCGCGCCAAGCGAAATGGCGGATGAGTTGGTGAACCCCGCCCCGCAGCTCGTATCATTCGCCAGATTGTGCGAGCCGCCGACGGCGCCGGAGCAGTTTCCTCCGAGATGGCTGTTGGCGATGATGCTGTTCATCACAGTTAACGTGGCGTCGGCGTCGTTGTAAATGCCGCCGCCCAAGCCGCCGCTATTGCCGGCGAAGGTGCTGTTCTTGACTGTGGTTATGCCGCCATAATTGCTGATGCCGCCGCCCGCGCCGCTCGCAAGGTTGCCGGAAAAGGTACTGTTCGTCACGTTCAATGTGCCGTTATTGGAGATGCCGGCGCCCGTCCCCGTGCTGTTGCCGGAGAAAGTGCTGTTGGTCACCGTCGCCGCGCCAAGGTTGTTAATGCCGCCGCCCGATGCCAGCGGTAAGCCGTTGGTGGAGAAGGTACTGTTCACCACGGTTACTATGGCGCCGGGATAGTTAAAGATACCACCGCCGCCGCCGCTATTGTAGGGCGTGCTGTTGCCGGAGAAAGTGCTGTTGGTCACCGTCGCCGCGCCATAGTTGGCGATGCCGCCGCCGCCGAAGATGACGCTGGGGTCGCCGCTGCTACCGCCCGCGAAGTTACCGGAGAAGACGCTGTTGGTCACATTCAGCGCACCCTTGTTGTAGATGCCGCCGCCGCTATCGCCGCCCGCATTGCCGTTCGCCACCGTCAAGTTGTTGAGGTTGAAGGTGACACCCGCATTGACATAAAACACGCGCACGGCGTTGTTCCCGCTGACGGCGACCGTGTGGTCCACGCCATCAATCGTCATATTCCAGCCAATCGTCAATACGCTGCTGAGCGTGATCGTGTAATTGTCGTTGAAGGTGATGTTCCCGCCCCCGCAGACATCGGCAATCGCCTGCCGTAGTGACCCCGCGCCACTGTCGTCCGCATTCGTCACAGTGATTGCGCTCGAACAGGTATTCGTCAATGTGAAGGTTACACTGGGCGCGCCGTTCGCACTGGCAGTGACGGGGTATGAACCGCCCGTAGCGTTGGCCGTCACGCTTTGCGCAACTGCGCCGCCAGTAACCGTGGCGTTGTTCGTGGCGGGATTTGTGCTGGCGCCGGACGCCGGCGCGGTGAACGTAACTCTACCACCATTGACGGGGTCGCCGGACGCACTGGCGATAGTCACGGCGAGTGGATTCGCAAAGGCGGTGTTGGTATGCGTGGTTTGATGGTTGCCGCCGCTGATGGTCAGCGCGAACCTGCGTGACTCGAACGCGCCGATGTCGCAGTGCGTCCCTTGCGCGCGTGCGATGCCGCGTTGGTCGAGGTTGTTCACGGGCGCGGCGGCGCAGATGGCGTCGTTCCCCGCATCAATCGCCGCCGAACCGGGGAGCAGCGCGAGCGTGGGCGTGCCGCCGCCATAGTTGCCGAGCGCGCTGAGCAGGATGGCGGACGAATTGGTGAACCCCGCGCCGCAAGTGCCATCGTTCGCCAGATTGTTCGACCCGCCGATCGCGTAAAAGGCAAAGCAATTGTTGCCCGTATTGTTCGCCACGATGCTGTTCGTCACGTTGAATGTGCCGCCATTGAAAATGCCACCGCCCTGGGACGCGCTCCCCCCGGAAAAAGTGCTGTTGATTACCGTCACTGTGCCGAGGTTGTAAATGCCACCGCCCTGGTAGCCCGCGCTGTTGCCGGAGAAGGTGCTGTTGCTCACATTCAGCGTGCCAGTGTTGAAAATGCCGCCGCCGGAGCCGCCCGCGCTGTTGTCGGAGAAGGTGCTGTTCGTCACATTCAACGCGCCGGCGTTGTAGATGCCGCCGCCGTTCCCGCTACTTACCTTACCGTTCGCCACTGTCACATTGCTCAGGTTGAAGGTGATCCCCGCATTGACAGAGAACACGCGCGCGGCATTGTTGCCGCTGATGGTGATTGCGTGTCCTGCGCCATCAATGGTCACATTGCGGCTGATTGTCAGTTCGCTGGAGAGCGCGATGGTGTAGTTGCCGTTAAAGTTGATGGTGCTACAATTTGTATCTGCAATTTTTTCACGCAACGATCCCGCGCCGCTATCGGCGTTCGTGGTAACGATACACGTCGCCGCACGCACCGGTGCAGGTTGCCAGAGCAGCTGTGCGCCTAATACCAGTAACAGCACCAGTCCCCAACACCAGCGGTCAATGTGTCGCAGAATCGCCATTTCCATGCCCCTTTTCAATCAGAATAAAAACCCCTGTAGTTTGGTACGGAGAAAAACTTATCAGAGCCTCTAGATATTGTCGTCGCTCGCGCCGGGAAAAGGTCGCCATCCCATCCACTTTCAGCAATGTCTTGCACAACATGAGGCATCAGAGCTTCCGCGCCTGCTGTATCGCGTCGAGAAATCCCGGCCGCTCGTAGCTCGCCACCTCGTAATCGCTGCTCATGTGGATGGCGTCGAAGGGACAGAATTCCGCGCAGAACCCACATCCCATGCACAGGCTGACATCAAGGTGATATTGCGCCGGACGCCGCAGCGGACGCCCGGTCTCCGCATCCACCGCACGCTCGATCCAGATGCACTGGACGGGACAGACCTGCGTGCAGATACCACAGGCCGTGCAACGCAACGCCTCCGTCGTCGCGTCCAGGACGAGGAACGGGGAATGGCGGCTGCGTTCCGGCAGCGGCAACCGCTCACGCGGATATTGCACGGTGAAGACCCCCCGTCCGTGCGGTCCCTGCCGCTCAGGCAGCGTCTCCGGACGGTATCGCCGTCGCGGCCCGTAGCGCAGATCATCCACGTACGTCATGAAGAAGTGACGCAGAGCAATCCACAGCGTTTTGAGCACCCCCAGGCTAGGCATCAGCGATCCACCTCCCCCAACGTGAGATCCAGGCTGCCCAGGATCGCGACGAGATCGGCGACTTTTGCGCCGCGCGCCATCGCACTCAACGGCGTCAGGTTCAGCAGCGAGGTAGCGCGCACGTGATAACGGTAGGGGTTGCGCCCGCCATCCGAAACCAGGTAAAAGCCCAACTCGCCCTTCGGCGCCTCGACGCGGGTGTACGTCTCGCCGGGCGGCACGGTCAACAGCGGCGACAGCTTGTGAGATTGAATCGGCCCCTCCGGGATGCGCTCCAGCGCCTGCCGCAAGATGCGCAGGCTCTCCCAGATCTCATCGAAGCGCAAGGCCAGCCGATCGTACGCATCGCCGTGCTCACGGGTGCAGATGTCGAACTCAAAACGGTCGTAGATGCCATAGGGCTCCGCTCGACGCAGGTCATAGGGAACGTTGCTCGCCCGCAGCACTGGCCCGCTGACGCCGCAGGCGACCGCCATCTCCGGCGGCAGCACCCCCACCCCCATCGTGCGCGCCTGGATGATCTCGTTCTGGAGCAGGAAGGTCTGCATCGTCTTCACTTTTTCCGGCAAGCGCTCGCGCACCAGCTCGCCGGCGCGCTCGATCCAGCCCTCCGGCAAATCAGCCGCCACCCCGCCGGGGCGCATGTAGTTGCACATCATCCGCGCGCCCGAAACCGCCTCGAAGAGGTCCAGAATCAGTTCACGTTCCTCCAAGGCGTACAACGAGCCGGTGAAGTAGACCCCCAGCTCATTGCTGAGGAATCCCGCCGCCAACATGTGATTGACAATGCGCGCAAATTCGGCCATGATGACGCGGAGGTACTGCGCCCGTTCGGGGACTTCCCAGCCGAGCAATTTTTCCAGCGCCAGGCAGTACCCCAGGCTGTTCGTCATCCCGTTGATATAATCCAGGCGATCCGTGAAAGGGATGTTCTGCAGCCAGGTATTGCGCTCGCCGATCTTCTCGTGATTGCGATGCAGATATCCAAAAACCGGCTCCAGGTGCTGTACCGTCTCCCCGTCGAGCCGCGCCACCATGCGGAAGACGCCGTGCGTGCTGGGATGATGCGGGCCGAAATTGACGATCAGCTCTTCCGTGCCGAGGGGCTTGTGGGGATCGCGGTCCGCCGAGAGCATCCGCTCATAGAGCAGCCGCTCCACTTCCTCGATGCCGCCCTCGGGACTCGGCAGCCACCCTTCCGGCAGGCGGATATTCGCGCGGAAGGGCGTGCGCGCTTCCGCCGTGAGCGGCTTGCTGCCGTTAGGAAAGCGGCTGCGATACGGCTTATGCTCGGCCTCGAAGTACGCCTCGTGCCAATCCTTGCGCATCGGATGTCCTTCGAATCCTTCCCACATCAGCAAGCGCCGCAGATCGGGATGTCCCTCGAAGCGCACACCAAAGAGATCCCACACCTCGCGCTCCTGGAAATTCGCCGCCGGAAAATGGGGGGTCAGCGAGTCCAGCCGCGGCTCCTCGCGGTGCACCCGCGTGTGCACGGCCACCGGCGCCCCGCCGCGCAACCGTGAGAAGTGATAGACTACGTCAATGCAGGGGCCGGGGATGTCCTCCGGCGGGGCAGGATAATCCACGGCGGTGAGATTAGCGAGGACGCGATAGCTCAGCTGCTCGCGGAGGTAATCCGCCACCTGGGAGAGACGACGCGGTTCCACGAGCACCCCATCCTCCAACGGCCGGACCTCTCTGGGAAACCGGCTCTGCAAGATCAACACCGTCTTCGCCGTATCGCCGAAAGGCACTGGCTCCAACGGATGGATGCGTCCCGGCTTCGAGGGCGCTTCTTCCACCGGAGGCTCTTCCGGGATCGCCTGCAGTTCGGGATGGCTTTGCAGCCAGAGCGTCTGCCAATCTGCCAGGTCAGGGCCGAGCAACGGCACCGGCACGCCCTCGTCGGGAGTCTTCTGAAAAGCGCGCATGGTGGCGATACTCTCATGCTCGATGCGCGCTAACAGTGCCAGAATGCCCTGGATCAGGGACTCCGGGCGCGGGGGGCAGCCGGGGATGTAAACATCCACGGGAATCAGCCGATCCACGCCGGAGACGACGTTGTAGCCTTCCTTGAAGGGGCCGCCGGAGATCGCGCAGGCGCCCATGGCGATGACATACTTCGGCTCCGCCATCTGGTCATAGAGGCGCACCAGCTGCGGCGCCATCTTCTTCGTCACCGTGCCGTTGACAATGAAGAGATCCGCCTGGCGGGGACTGGCGCGCATGATTTCCATGCCAAAGCGCGCCATGTCATAGCGCGCCGCGGCCGTAGCGATCATCTCGAAGGCGCAACACGCCAGTCCGAACATCATGGGCCACAGCGAGCGTTGGCGGGCCCAATTGTAGAACACGTCCAGAGGCATGATTTTCACATTCCCGCCCAGTTCCGGCGGGATCTCAGGCAAATTCACCGGCGCTTTCATCCCAGGATCTCCTCAGCAAATAGAGAGCCGTGAGTCGTGAGTCGAGAGCCGTCGCAGCCTTCGATCACGGCTCACTGCTCACAACTCACATTTTCATCCGCGGTGGTGTACCGCAGGAACATGTCAACTCCTTCGAGGACATCCCTCGAACAAAAACGGTAGGCGGCGGTCAGAAAACAGGGGGAGCTGCCCTCTTCTCAGTCTGCCGTCTACCGTCCGTGTCAACGTTGGGGAAGGCGGGACTTGAACCCGCACGCCTCGCGGCACATGATCCTAAGTCATGCTCGTCTGCCCATTCCGACACTTCCCCGGCACACCCATTATAGGCCCATCCCTTCCGCAGACAAGCGCCTACGCAGCCGCCACGTGTTCGCCGAAGCCCAACAGCGCCGTCACCTCGCCGGGCGTGCGTCCCTCGGCGTAGACTCGCAGCACCGGTTCCGTGCCCGAAGGCCGAATCAGCAACCAGGCGTCGTCCGCCAGGACATATTTCACGCCGTCGAGGGTGCACACCTCGACCACGGATTGCCCCGCCAGCTCCGCCGGCGCGCCTTCGGTCAGACGGGTCACCATCTCGCGCTTGGGCACCGGACGCGAGAGGGGAATGTCCCGGCGCGCGTAGCAGCTCGGACCGACCAGGCGCTGAATCTCGGCGATCATCTCGTGCAGCGGACACTGCGCGTGCGCCATCATCTCCAGCAGCAACATGCCCATCAAAATACCATCGCCTTCGGGAATGTGCCCCTGAATGGAAAGTCCGCCCGATTCCTCGCCGCCAATGAGGACATGGTCGTTGAGCATGTAATCGGCGATGTAGTTGAAGCCCACCGGCGTCTCATACAGCGGCAGCTGATAGCGCTCGGCCAGGCGGTTGACCATGTGCGTCGTCGAGACGGACTTCACCACAGCGCCGGTCCAGCCGCGCACTTCAACCAGATAGCGCAACGACAGCACGAAGATGTGATGCGGATCCACGAACTCGCCGCGCGCGTCCATGGCCCCGATGCGGTCGGCGTCGCCGTCGGTCGCCAGGCCCACATCGGCGTGCTGCGCCTGAATCGCCGCGCTGAGCGCCTGGAGATAGTGCGCCAGCGGTTCGGGGTGAATGCCGCCAAAGCCGGGGTTCATCTCGCCCCGAATTTCCGTCACATGACAGCGGGTGCGGCTGAGCAAGTCACGGAAAGCCCCCCGTCCTGAGCCGTACATCGCATCGGCGACGACCCGCAGCTCGGCCTTCGAGATCAAATCCAGGTTGAGCAGCGTCGAAAGGTGCTGATAGTAAGCCCAGGCGGGATCGAAGGGCCGTACAAACCCCAGCTTGAGCGCTTGCTCGAAATCCATGAGGTTGGGGCCGCGCGCTTCCGCCTGTCCGCGTTCCAACTGCAGTTCCACCTGCCGCGCCTGTTCAGGCAGCGCCGAGCCGCCGAAAGCCGCCTTGAGCTTGATGCCGTTGTAACGCGGCGGATTGTGGCTGGCGGTGATCATCACCCCGGCTTCCGCCTTCTTCTCGACCACGGCGTAGGAGACCGCCGGCGTCGGGGCATCGGCGCGAGTCAGATGCGCCACAATCCCATTGCCGGCCATCACCCGCGCCACTTCCCGCGCATAGCGATCCGAAAGGAAGCGCGTGTCGAAGCCCACCACCACTTCCGGGCGCTCGCGATCGCTGCCTTGCCGCACATAATCGGCAATCGCTTGCGAGACCAGGCGGACATTCTCAAAAGTAAACGTATCGCTGATTACCGCACGCCAGCCATCGGTGCCAAAACGAATTGTCATAGACCCTCCCTCTCTCTAAAAATCAGCAAATCTCAAAATCACTTGCATGGCAAAGGGTGCGCAAACTTCAGGCTGCATCCAGGCCGTTATTTTCATGACCCGCTGGCGAACCGCAGCTTCATGAGAACTCCTCGGAAAACAAACACGTGCCCACGTTCGCACCTGGGCACGTTCACGCCTGGTCACCTTCACACGTCATCACGCGCCCACGTTCGCCTACAGATCATAATACAGCTCAATCTCGTAAGGGTGCGGGCGATTCCGCACCTCGCGATCCTCAAGGCGCTTCTGCGCGATCCACCGCTGGATCAAATCCTCATTGAAGACGTCCCCGGCCAGCAAGAAGTCGTGATCGGCCTCCAGGGCGTCCATCGCCTGCTCCAACGACGTAGGCAACGACTTGATGCGGGCGCGCTCGGCCTCAGACCAGGAGAAAATATTCTCGTCCACCGGCCCCAGGCCCATCGCCGTGGGGTCCATCCCCTTGAGGATGCCATCTATGCCCGCCAGCAGTTGCGCGGCCATCGCCAGGTACGGATTGGCGGTCGCGTCGGGAGGACGGAACTCGAAGCGGGCCGAATCCGGGCGATTGGCGTATTTGGGGATGCGGATGGCGGCGCTGCGGTTCGCCAGCGAGAAAATCGCGCTGATGGGCGCTTCGTAGCCGGGGATCAGGCGGCGATAGGAGTTAGTGCTGGGATTGGTGAAGGCCATCACCGCCCCGCCATGGTGCAGCAGCCCCGCCATGTACTGTCGCGCCAGTTGGCTGATGCAACCATATCCCGCCGGGTCGTAGAAAAGATTCACCCCCTGCTTCCAGATGTGCTGATGGAAATGCATCCCCGAGCCGGCTTCGCCGTACAACGGCTTGGGCATGAAAGTCGCAGTCATCCCGGCCTCGAAAGCGGTCATCCGCGTGATGTATTTGATGAGCAGGCTGGCGTCCGCCGCCTTGAGCAACGGCAGCAGGGAGGTCTCGACCTCGCACTGACCGGGGCCGCCGACCTCATGGTGATGATACTTCACCGCGACGCCCATCGCCTCCAGGTGCATACTGATGCGGGAGCGCAGATTGTACAGCCGATCCAGGGGCGGGATCGCGTGGTAGCCGCCGTGGAGCGGAATCCCATAGCCGCTGCCCAATTCGTAGCTCTTCCAATCCGCCTCAGCCGACTCCACCCGATACGAAGCGGTGTTCATGGTGTTCTGATAGGAGACGCCATCGAAGATGTAGAACTCGAATTCCGGCCCCCAAATGCTGCAATCGGCGATGCCCGTCTGTTTCAGGTAATCCTCGGCGCGGATGGCGATGTTGCGCGGATCGTAGGGGAAGATTTGCCGGGTGTCCGCCTCGAGCGTGACGCAGATGAAACTCAGGGTGGGAATTTCCCAGAACGGATCCTGAAATCCCGTCGCCAGATCCGGCACCATGACCATATCGCCGGCGCTGACGCTCTTAAATCCCACGCTGGAGCCATCAAAGCCCACGCCGTTTTCCATCAGCCGGGCGTTGAAACAGCCGACAGGCACAGTGACATGATGCCAGCGCCCCCACAGATCCGAAAACTTGAGGTCCACCTGCATGATGGAACGCTCCTGGATGAACGCCAAAGCCTCCTCGAACGTTTGGAACATGACCTACCTCCCTCCCTGGATTGATTGCAGACTCATTTCAATGGATCTTGGGCATGGCCCGCAACGCCTCGTAAGCCGGGCGCGGCGAGCCATCGAAGTTTAACACGCTGTAGGGCGCGTTGGGATCGGTCGGCCCCAGGCCGCCTTTCTGCGCATAATCGAGGTTCCAGAGGAAAGCCAGGTGGACAAAGCCCCATTGCCGCATCAGTTGAAAAGCTTCCACATCCCATTGCGCCTGTTCCGCCAGGGTGTTATCCCAGGCAAATTCGAAGCCCACCGGCACTTCCGTCCACCCTTCCGCCGTCGCCCAGCCAAACTCCGTGAGGCACAACGGCTTGTTGTAGCCTGCGCGCTGCACCATCGTGTAATAATCCCAAATGGTGCTCTTGAACGACCAGGAGTGATGGGGATTGTCGAAAGGCCCCCGAAAATTGGCGGTCGGATCGTTATACCCCTCGTTCCAGGTGACGTTAGGCGGCATGTTGATGCCGTTGTGATGCGCACCGACACAATCGGCGTAGTCGAGGAAGCCGGCGGCAATCATCCGCTCCAGATACAGGTAGTCATCCATGTACAACCACCGATTGGGGTTGGCGGAGTCCGTCGCGGTCACGCCCGTCGGGGAAAGCGCCCCGCTGATGACGATGATGCTGGGATCCCGGCTCTTAATGGCCTGATACGCCAGGCGCAGCATCTCCACGTAGCGCTCCGGGTTGACGCCCTCAGCGGTGTCCCATTCACGGTTGAGGTTTTGCTCGTTCCACACCTCGATGGCTTGAATGCGCCCCTTGTAGCGGTCTACCACCTCGCCCAAAAACGCCGCATACAGCGACAGGTCGTCCGGCGGCGCGCCGAGGGGATCGGCGTCAATGTAGGAACGGGTCCATTCCGGCGCCGCGACGACGCTGAGCATCACCTTCAACCCCATCGCGTTGGCCGACTCGACGACCGGGTCGTAGAGGCTCCAATCAGGCGGGGATGTTTTATCGGGATGTACATCGGTCCAGCGCAGTTGCTGCTTCACCCAATCGAAGCCCAGCTGCTCCTTGATCTGACGCATGGTATAGCTGTAGTCGCCGACCACGGGGATCACGCCCTGAGCGGCAATGCCATAGCCGAACTGTCCCCACGGGAGCGGCGGCAGAGTTTCCGCGCCGGCAGCCGTCACCATGGGGGTAGGTGTCGGCAAGACGATCTCGCCCACGCCGGGCAGCGAGGCCGTTGGCTGCACGCCAGCCTGCGGCGCGACAGCCGTTGACGTGACCGGCGCGACTTTGGCGCTCTCCGCCGGTGTGAACAGGGACGTCCCACTCACCGCACAGAGCGCCCCCAACGCCAGCAAGACCACCCAGATAATCCCCACCATCACCAACGAGCGTCCATGTAACCCGCGCAACGTCTCCTGTAAATTCTGCCAAAAGGGACTCTTCATGCACCTGCCTCCCTGCGTGCTTTTGAGATGCTGCGTCATGACATGCGCAAGGATGGCACACCACAGCATATCAGGGCTGAGTATACCCGGCTTCGTCAAAGGGGCAAGCAAACGCGGGCGACTTTCATCGCCCGCGTCTCCTCCCTGACAGCGTCAGCCGGCCACTCAGGGCTTGCACAGCGCGCAGTTCGACCCGTCCTGGTTGGTGCGCACCTCGTAGCGCGCCTCGCCGACCTGCAAGATCACGCGATAGCCGGGGACGATCACTGTCAGGCAGGCGACACCCGGTTCCGCACACCCCAGGCAGGAGTCGGGCCATTCCACCGCTTCCGTCGAGACGACGGAAATCTCGCTTCGCGAAATCCCCTGCCGCTCCGCCAGCCAGGCGATGGCGCGTTGGGCGGCGGCGCCCGTCGGCGGCAGCTCCGCCGGCGCGGGTGTGGCCAGTTTCTGCTCGCACACCACGAAATTCGCCGGATTGCGCCCGGTGTGGACGTCATATTCCCGCCCGCTTGGATCGGTAAAGCGGTACTGATAGCCGGGCGTGATCACCTGCGCGTACATCATCCCCGGTTGAGGACAGCCAAGGCTGGTGTCCGGCCACTCGACTTCAGCAGCCGAGATCAGCGTGAGCGTTTCTGGCGCGACGCGCAGCTTCTCCGCCAGCAACTCGCGCACCCGGTCCGCCGTCGGCGTACCCGCGGCGCCGCCCTCTCCCGTCGCGTCGCACAACACCGCCGCTTGCAGCTCCTGATCCGTGTGCAATGTCACCGTTTTGCCCTCCTTATCGGTGAAAGTGAAACGCCAACCGGGCGTGATCACCGCAGCGTAGATGACGCCGGGCTGCGGACAGCCCAGGCTCGCATCGGGCCACTCCACCGGCTCGGCGGTCACCAGCGTGAGGTCCGTCGCCAGCACGCCGAGACGCTCTGCCGCCAGCTGCGCCGCCTCGAGCGTCGGGACGGCCTCGCTGGCAGGCGCCGCCGGCAGCAACGGCGAAATTGTCGGCAACGGTGAAGTCGCCGGCAACGGCGAAGTCGTCGTTCCCGATCCCGCACACGCGGAAAGCACCACGCTCATCAGCACTACCCATCGCCATCCCTTCATGCCACACCTCCCCTTTGGGTTACGTAACTCAAACGTCTTCTCCGGCAAGAAGGTTCCTTGCTGCCCTGCGGCGGACGCTTGCCCCATCCCTTGCCCCAAGTATAATACCGATTGGGGAGGACAGCAGGATGAAAGTGCAGGCGAATCCCGTATTTGTCCGCCAGCTCTACAGTGGCGCTCACCGCAGCCGCTTTTTCTGGCTGCTGAGTGGCTATGTCTTGCTGCAAGGGCTGCTGATATGGGGAGCGCTTTACCTCATCGGGACCGGGACTTTCGGCGGCGACGATGCACGCATTTCACTTGCGGCAATCCTCAGCAGCGCCCGACAGCTCTACTGGTTCTCCAGCCTGCTCCTGCTGTTGGCCGGCGGATGGCTCGCTCCCATCGCCGCGATTGGCGAACTTACCGGCGAGAGTGAGCATCGCACCTTCGATCTGCTGCGCACGACAACCCTCACCTCTCAGGCCATCGTCCTCGGCAAATGGGAGATGGCGCTCCTCAACGGCCTGCTCTTGCTGCTCGCCCCGCTTCCCATGCAACTGCTGGGATTCTGGCTTGGCGGCGTCACCGTCACCGAGCTGCTCCTGACGCAATTTTTCCTTTTCGTGGTCCTGATGATGAACACCGCCCTGGCATTAGCCATCTCCGCCCGCGTCCGCAAGACCTGGATCGCGGTGCTCATCTTCTATGGGATCATCCTGGGGGTGATCGCCTTCGTTGGCGGGGGCGCCCTCTTTCTTTCTGTGGAAGACATCTTTCCTCTTCTGCTCCCCACTGCCGCTTCTTTGTGGCAAAAAGCGCTGTTGCAATACGGCTGGGTGTTGCTGGTCGGCCTGCATCCGCTCTCGGCCGCCATCTCCAGCGTGTCGCTCTGCGCCGAACAGGGAGCGTGGTTCCTCCTGGAATTTCCCGTCTCCATCGGCGGCCCCTCCGTGACTTCGCCCACGGTGCTCCTGCCGGCTCCCTGGCTCACTCACACGCTACTGGCGCTGCCGGCGACCGCCTTCCTCCTCTGGCGAACTGCCCGGCGCATCGCCCGACCGGAGGTCTGAGATGCAGGACTTCCCGCTCGCCGCGGCCCTCCGTCCGTTACAGCGCGCCGTCCGCCGTCATGACGCGCTTCACGGCGCGGCGTGGGGCAGCGCGATAGGGCTGACTCTCGCGCTCCTCCTGGCGCTTGCCGTCCGCCTCGCCCCGCTGTGGCCCCGTTCCACGCTGCTTGTCCATCTCGACCCGCTGCTGCTGTGCCCTCTGGGAGGCGCGCTGTGGGGCGGATGGCGTCCGCGACCCGTCATCGAGCAACTGCGCCGCCTGGAACGCGCTACGGGCCTCGCAGAACGCCTCAGCACGGCCTGGGAGCTTCACACCGGCGTCATCACCAGTTCCCCGGCACTGCGAGAAGCCCAACGCGCGGAGACCGCCCGCACCCTGCAAAGTCTCGAGCCGCGCCGCGCTTTCCCCCTGCGGCCCTCTCCCGCCGCCGCCATCCTCAACGGCGTCCTGCTGCTGGCAGTGCTCGCGGCGCTTTTCGTCCCCAATCCCCAGGAGCGCGTCCTGGCCGAGCGCGCGGCCCTGCAACAAGCCGCCGCACGTCAGGCCGAGGAGCTCGCCGCCCAAATGGAGGCCGTGCGCGAGATCCCCAATCTCTCGTCGGCGGAGCGCGAGCGGCTCCTGCAAAGCCTGGAGACCGCACGCCAGATCCTCCTCGACCCCCACGCCGCGCCTGAGGCCCGCCAGGCAGCGCTCCTGGAAGCCGAACAGCAACTCGCCGGCCTGCGGCAAGCTCAAGAAGACGCCGCCCGGCAGCTGCAAGAAGCGCTCGCCGCCACCTCAACGACGGCTCCGACAGAACGCATCCAGGCGCTCCTCGCAGCGCTGCAACGCGGGGACCTCGCTGCGGCGGAGACGGCGGCGCGTCAGCTGGCAGAGGGCGAAGCGCTCAGCTCAGAAGAACAGGCGGCCCTCAACGCCGCTCTGGCGCAGCTGGCGGAGGCCGCCCAGGCGGTGGATCCCGAGCTCGCCGAGGCGCTCGCCGCAGCAGCGACGGCCCGCGACGCGGGCGAAGCGACGGCGGCCCTCCAGGCGCTCGCCGGGGAGCTGGCGCAGCAGCAGGAGCGCGCCGCTAAGGAAGCGCAGCTCGCCGGGCTCCAGGCCGGCTTACAGAGTGGACGCGAACAGCTGGCAGCCGCCCAACAGGCAGCCGTCGGTGAGGGCGGATTTCCCCAGGCGGGCAGCGGCGTGTCCCAACACAGCGAGGATAGCGGCAGCGCGGCCCCTTACGGGCCCTCGGCCAGCGCACGCCTTCAGGGAACTGGCAGCGAAATCACCCTGCCGCGCGCCGTCGTCAGCGGCGATATCTCCAGCACGGGCCCCGGCGCCGAAACTGCCGCACGGGTGCCCTATGACGAGGTCTATCCCACCTACGCTGAGGCGGCGGCCGCTGCGCTCTCGCGGCAACCGCTGCCGCCGGGGCTGCGCGCCTCAATCCGCAGCTACTTCAGCGCCCTGGCCCCCGCAGACGCAGCAACGCCTTGACATCACGCCACTGTGTGCTAAGATAATGTCCATGCCAAAATTCACTCAACACTCACTGCATTTGGATAGCAAGGACCAGCAGCAGCCGCCTCTACACTAAGGGGCCGGCCGTTGACGCACATAGAACTACCCAGTCACCGGAACCGGTAACTGGGTTTTTTTTTTGGTAGAGACGCCATGCGTTGCCGCACATCATCCAAGAATGAAAATGTGAGGCGTGAGGCGTGAGCGGAGGCTGCGACGGCTCGCCAGTTTGGCTGGGGATTCCATCCCCAGCCTGGCACGAGCCAACCGCGCTGAAGCGCGTTGTCGGGGGAGCTTGCTTCAGCGAACTTGACGTAGCAGACCCGGAATTCATTCCGGGGCGGCCTGAGCGCAGCCTGAAGTTTGCGTTACATTTGCCACGCAAGTGATTTTTTTCGCTGATTCGCTTTTTCGCTGATTCGCTTTTTCGCTGATTCGCTTTTTCGCTGATTCGCTTTTTCGCTGATTCGTCTTTTCGCTGATTTGCTGACTGCTGACTCGCTGATCTCTATTTTCGAAGGAGACACCATGTGCTGGCGCACACCATCCAAAAATGAAAATGTGAGGTGACTTTTAGCCTGGCGCCAGGTAGCCAGACGGTGATGAAGGAACCTTTGTGGCCTGTAGCTTTTGCCCCACCCCCCTGCCCCCTCCCCAACGGCGTCTGCGCCGTTGGGGAGGGGGAGAAAAAAAATTGGGGCTTTGCAGGCGGGCTACGCCCGCCTGCAAAGCCCCACAAAAAAAGTTCCCCTTCCCCCCGCGCGGCGCGGGGGGAAGGGGCCAGGGGATAGGGGGTAAAAGTTGATGCTCAATCTTCAAGGGTCGCCAGGAAATTTTACGTTTTTAAGTCAATGGCGATACCTTTGCCACGCAAGTGATTTTTTCGCTGATTCGCCTTTTCGCTGATTTGCTGACTGCTGACTCGCTGATCTCTATTTTCGAAGGAGGAGGAAGAGAGATGAAATCTGAACTGCTTACCCGCGTCAAAGAAGGCAACATCAAATTCGTCAGCCTGCAATTCACCGACATTCTCGGCAATGTCAAAAGCGTCACGCTGCCCGTGGATCAGCTGCCCCGCGCCCTGGAGGAGGGCATCTGGTTCGACGGTTCCTCTATCGAGGGCTTTGCCCGCATCTACGAGAGCGACCGCGTGCTCATTCCCGACCCGGCAACGTATCGCGTGCTCCCCTGGAGTTCCCCGGAGCGTCGCCGCGCGCGCCTGCTCTGCGATATTTACGGCCCCGACGGCCTGCCGTCGCCCGGCGACCCCCGGCAGGCGCTGAAACGGGTGGTAGCGCGCGCCGCCGAATTGGGCTACATCTTCAACACCGGCCCCGAAATTGAGTTCTTCATCTTCGAGCGCAATGCCAGCGAACGGCCGCATCCCGTCCCCTACGACGTCGTCGGCTACTTCGATTTTTCGCCCCGCGACAAAGCACAGCAGGTGCGCAGTGAAATTGTCCTCGCGCTCAAGGCTCTCGGCATCGAAGTGGAAATGAGCCATCACGAGGTAGCGACCGGGCAACACGAGATTGATTTCCACTACAGCGACGCCCTCAGCAGCGCCGATAACGCCATCACCTTCAAATACACCGTCCGCGCCATTGCCGCCGCCGAAAACCTCTACGCCAGCTTCATGCCCAAACCCATTTTCGGCATCAATGGCTCCGGAATGCACACCCACCAGAGCCTGGCGGATCTGCAAGGGCGCAATCTGTTCTACGATCCCACCGGCCCGTACCATCTTTCCCCGCTCGCGCACGCCTTCGTTGCCGGACAGCTGCTGCACGCGCGGGCGCTCTCCGCGATCGTCGCCCCTACGGTGAACAGCTACAAACGGCTCACCCCCGGCTATGAGGCTCCCGTCTACATCGGCTGGGCGCATCTGAACCGTTCCGCGCTGATCCGCGTGCCTTCGGCCTCCAACGGGAACGGCGCCGCGGTCCGCCTGGAGTTGCGCTGCCCCGATCCGAGCGCCAATCCCTACCTGGCGTTCGCCGCGATGCTGGCCGCGGGCCTCGATGGCATCGAAAAAGGGCTGACACCGCCGGAGATGGTCAATGAGGACCTGTATCACTTCGATGAGGAGGAGCTCCAACGCCGTGGCATCAGCACGCTGCCCGGGACCCTCGCCGAAGCCCTGGATGAGCTGGAAAAAGATGAGGTGATCCTCAAAGCGCTGGGGGGCCCCATCATCGAGACGTTCCTGCGCGCCAAACGCGCCGAGTGGGAGGAGTATCGCATCCAGGTCACCCCCTGGGAGCTGGAGCGCTATCTCGAAACGGCCTGACGCTGCAATCATGAGCGCCTGATCACCTCGGACTGCGCGTGCGAACTGCCGCCGCGCGCGCAGTCCGAGCGCCTTGAAATCCAATTCGTTGTGGAGGGGACATGAATCCAAAAGCTGCGGTGTTTGTCAGCTACACGGCCGCCGGCGGCGTTGTGACCGACGGGACCGGCGAGCAGGTGCTGTTGTTGATTCGTCCCTCGCAGGATGAGGTTCGCCTGCCGAAGGGTCACCTTGAGCCGGGGGAAACGCCTGAGGCCGCCGCCCTGCGCGAGACCGCTGAGGAAACCGGCTATGACGATCTCGAAATCCTCACGCCGCTGGGGCAACAACTGGTCGTCTTTTCGGCTGACAATTCCAACGTCCGCCGCACGGAAATATTCTTCCTGATGCGCGCGCGCTCACGGCATGAAACGCCCCGTCCGCCCGAAGATGAAGCGCAATTCTTTACCATTTGGGTGACGTGGGAGGAAGCGGTAGCCCATCTCACCTTTGAAGCCGAGCGGGAATGGATCCGCCGCGCCCGTCAGGCAATTTCCCGGCACACGGTATGAGTCACGCCGCACAGGACGCCGCCTTCCTCACCGCCAAAGCCCTGGAAGTGCACGCGCGGTTGGCAGCCCGCTATGGGCCGTTCCCGTGGCACCCCACCGACCCGCTCGCCGAGCTGGTCAACACCCTCCTGAGCCAGAACACCAACGATCGCAACCGCGATCTGGCGTTTGCGCAACTGCGCGCGCGGTTTCCCACCTGGGAAGCGGTGCGCGACGCGCCCCTCGAAGAGGTGATCGCCGCCATCCGTCCCGCCGGACTGGCGCCCAGCAAGGGACCGCGCCTCCAGGCCATCCTGCGCCGCATCACCGCTGAACGCGGCGAGCTGACGCTCGATTTCCTGCGCGAGCTGCCCCTTTCCGAGGCCCGTACCTGGTTGCGCGACCTGGATGGAGTTGGCCCCAAGACCGCCGCGATTGTCCTGCTCTTCGCGCTGGGGCGACCGGCGTTTCCGGTAGACACCCACATTCACCGGGTCACCTCGCGGTTAGGGCTCATCCCGCCAAAAACGTCCCGCGAGGCCGCCCACGAGCTGCTCGAAGCCCTCATCCCGCCGGAGCTCTACTATCCCTTCCACCTGGAAATTATCCAACACGGGCGCAGCGTCTGTCACGCCCGCCGTCCGCGCTGTGAAGAGTGTCCGCTCCAAGACCTCTGCGACGCCTACCCACTGCAAGCCGCCGGCAAATGAGCGCCGGCGGTGTTCCCCGCCGCAAGTTTTTTGACAGCCGGGGCACGTCGCAGGCAGAATGCCTTGGTCAGAGTAGTTTTACCCGCCCGCCAGCCGCCTGTTTAGAGGCTCCCATCCATATATCTAGGGCTTCGTCATCTCCAAACCCGCACCCACAGAGTATATGATATTTGTCTCAACTTACGGTTTACGCAACCTTAAAATTCAGGCAATTTTAACGTTATACCCCCCTTTGGGCATTGCCACACAGCGGATTTTCTGGTAAAATGGAATCGTGCGCGGAGGTAAACCCCTCCATCGCCAGCCTTGCAGATCCACAAAGGCTGGCGTCAGCACGTGAAGGTTACACCAACGATACTCTATCGGCTGAGGGGAATTTTTGCGCCTCTCACCAAACCGAGGCCGTCTATGTCCAAAATGGATGCACAGCGTTTATGGCAGGCAGCACTGGGAGAACTGGAATTGCAGATGACCCGTGCCATGTTCGACACCTGGCTGCGGGATAGCCGGTGCATCGCCCTGGAGGACGAGCAGTGCCTGGTCATCGGCGTGAAGAACGGTTATGCCGTCGAATGGCTGGAAAATCGCCTCTACACCGTCATTCAGCGAGTCCTCCACCGGCTCGGCGGCCCACAATTCGAGGCCCGTTTTGTCGTCTGGGACAGCAAACTGGCCGTGGTTGAGCCGCCGTCCCCTCTGCTACAAAACGCCCCGGCCCTGCCCGCTCCCGATCCGGGACTGAACGGCAGCTACACTTTCGACAATTTTGTCGTCGGTTCAGGGAATCGCCTGGCGCAGGCCGCCTCCCTCGCCGTGTCCGAAACCCCTGCCCGCGCGTACAACCCGCTCTTCCTCTACGGCGGCGTAGGACTGGGCAAGACCCACCTCCTGCACGCGATTGGGCACAGCTGCTACAAGCGCAACCTGCGAGTCCTGTACCTCTCGTCGGAACAGTTCACCAACGACCTGGTCGAGGCCATCCGCACGCACACCACCGACAGTTTCCGTGACAAATACCGCGGGGCGGAAGTGCTGCTTGTAGATGACATTCAGTTCATCGCCGGCAAAGAAAGCACGCAAGAGGAATTCTTCCACACGTTCAACGCCCTGCGCGATACCGGAAGACAAATCGTCCTCAGCAGCGATCGTCCCCCCAAAGCGATGATCACGCTCGAAGAGCGGCTCCGCTCGCGGTTTGAGTGGGGCCTGATCGTGGACATTCAACCCCCGGATTTCGAGACCCGGCTGGCGATCTTGCAGAACAAGGCCGATCGGTTGCAGGCACCCATCCCTGCCGACGTCCTGACCTTCATCGCCGGCAACGTCGAAAGCAACATCCGTGAGCTGGAAGGCGCGCTCAACCAGGTACTGGCGCTCACCCGGCTCACCGGGCAGCCCTGCACCCTCGAAACCGCCAGAAATGTCCTGGGAGATCACCTGCCCAGCCGTCGCGAACTGTCGGCGGATGAAATTCTCAAGACGGTCGCGGAGTTTTACGGCCTCACCCTCGAAGAATTGCAAGGCCCGCGACGCAGTCAACGCCTGGTCTTCCCCCGGCAGGTCGCCATGTTCTTTCTGCGCGAGGAGACCGGCGCCTCGCTGCCGCAGATCGGCGCGCGGCTTGGCGGCAGGGATCATACCACCGTCATGTATGGCTGCGAGCGGGTCCGCGCCCGTATGGAAGAGGACACCCAGACCCGGCGCGAGCTGCTCGCCCTCAAAGCGCAGCTGTATGAGAAAAATTAACTGGCGCGACGCACGTGTGAACGTGTAAACGTGTCCACGTAAGTGCTTCGCTGCTTCGGCTGATTCGCTTTTTCGCTGACTCGCTTTTTCGCTGATTCGCTTTTTCGCTGATTCGCTGACTGCTGACTCGCTGATCTCTATGTTCCGAGGAGCCGACCCATCGTGATCGCGGTACTGCTGGCCGCTTTTCCCATCCTTCTCATTCTGGCGCTGATGCTCGGCTGGCACTGGAACAGCGCGCGCGCCGGCATCGCGGGCTGGCTCGCCGGGCTGCTCATCGCGGTCCTGGCATTCGGCGCCAACGCCCCGCTCCTCGCCTGGGCGCACATTCGCGCCGCCTTCCTCGCCGGAGCCGTGCTCTTCATCATCTGGGGAGCGCTGCTGTTCTATCGCGTCACCGAAGCCGCCGGCGCAGTCCAGGCCATGAGCGAGCTGCTCACCCGCATCTCTCCCCACCGCGCCTTCCAGGCGCTGCTGCTGGCGTGGGGATTCTCCTCCTTCCTGCAGAGCGTGGGCGGTTATGGCGTGCCCGTGGCGGTCGTCGCGCCGTTGCTGGCCGGCATAGGCTTCCCGCCGCTGGCGTCGTTCGTGATGGCGTCGGTCGGACACACCTGGGCCATTTCCTTCGGCTCGCTGGGCGCTTCATTCAAGACGCTGCAGGGCGTCACCAACATCCCCAGCGCGGAACTGGCGCTGTGGAGCGCCCTCCTCCTCGGCGTGTTATGCCTCATCACCGGCGCGGCCTCGCTGTGGATCGCGGGCGGGAAAACGGCCTTGCGTCAGGGCGGTGCCCCGATGCTGCTGATGGGGATCGCCATGGCGGGGGGACAGGTGCTCATCATCCGCGCCGGGGAGTATGAAATTGCCGCCATGCTAGGGGCGCTCGCCGGCTTGCTGGTAGGAGTAGGATGGGCGATCCTCCAAAAACGCCCCACCCTTCCCGCCCGTTCAGGCACCCTCCTGCGAAAAGCGCTGCTGCCCTACCTGCTCTTGCTCATCCTGATCTTTGCCGCCCGTGTCGAGGGAATCAAGGCCGTACTGGAGATTGTCCCGCCGCTGGTAGAACCGGAGCATCCCGCCCTCACGACGGGCAACGGGTGGACTGTCCCCGACGTCCAGGAAAACCACATCTCCCTGTTCAGCCACACCGGCGCGCTGCTGCTGTATGCCTCGCTGCTCACCTGGCTCTACGGTCAGCGTCGCGGCGAGATCGCCAAAGGGCAGGGACGGCAAGTGTGGCGCAAAGTGACCCGCAGCGCTCTGACGCCCACCCTCAGCATTGTGGCGATGATGGCACTGGCGACGACCATGGAATACGCCGGCATGATTGACCTGCTCGCCCGCGGCCTTGCACGCGCAGCGGGAGGGCTGTTCCCCCTCGTCTCGCCGTTCATCGGCGCGCTCGGAGCCTTCATCACCGGCAGCAACACCAACGCCAACGCCCTTTTCGGCACCCTGCAACGTGACACCGCCCTGGCGCTCAAACTCGCCGCGCCCCTCATCCTGGCGGCGCAGAATGTCGGCGGCGGGATT
>Ga0208824_1001024_pt1 | contig 26792 bp, 21 predicted proteins | sample AD_JPNTR3_MetaG_FD_184447 | JGI IMG/M metagenome (GOLD analysis project Ga0208824, IMG submission 184447) | Active sludge microbial communities of municipal wastewater-treating anaerobic digesters from Japan - AD_JPNTR3_MetaG (SPAdes) (version 2) | ecosystem: Engineered > Bioreactor > Anaerobic...
TCAATAAACCCAATATTTACTAAGAGACGCCCTCACTTGCAGGGCGTCTCCTCTTCAAAAACAGTCCACCGGACTGTTTTTGAATTCACCTCTTGCGGAGCGCTTTAAGGCAATATGTGGGGCTTTGCCCCACACCCCACCAGAGGCGCTGCCTCTGGACTCCGCTAGAGGGTTGTGAACCCTTTAGAATCCCAGATTATGATAAACAGGCTTTTTCGACAAGCTGACGGCTCCCATAGGGAGCCGTTCAATCTGTTATTCAGTAATCATCTGCTTCAGCAGTACAAGATCGTACACGTTGAGTTTGCCGTCTTCGTAGATATCAGCAGCAGTCCACTCAGGCAGGTCGGAATCCGGCTTATTGAGCAGCCACTTCTGGAGCAGCACGGCGTCTGCGATATTAGCGGATCTGTCGCCGTTTACGTCGCCCATCATCGGCGGTTCGGTTATGATCGTTCCGCCGTTTCTGATATATGTATTTGTGCCTGAATTAACGATCTCGGCAAATTCTCCGGTGCCGCTTGCGATAGTTGACGGGTCGTTGGAATTTACCCAACCGCCCTCATTTGTAAGGCCATGCTTCTCAACAACATTTCCGAAATCCTTACCGAGTTTCAGCATTGAGAGGGATGGGCTGTCCTTAAAAATACCCTCCACAAAGGTCGTGCTACTTGTAACAAAACTGCTCAGATCAAGTGATGTCAATGCATTACACTCATAGAACATATCGACCATATTCCACACTCTGCTTGTATCAAAATTACACAGATCAAGTGATGTCAAAGCTTTGCAGCCATAAAACATGTAAGAAATATTCTCAATACTGCTTGTGTCAAGACCGGAAAGATCAAGTGATTCGTTTGATCCTTTCGCTCAGCAGATCGTCAGGATGTCATCACCACAAGACTATGCTCTATATCCGCTGTCGAGGAACCTTGCTCTGGTCGCGGTTAGCCCTGTAATTCAGTGTATGCTGCCCAGTTTTCCTTATAAAATCATATTTCCTCCGGAAGCGCCGACTTTAGCGAAGTGTATGGGATTTGGAAATAACAGAGTGTTCGCAGCTCCGGAAAAGCAGATGATAGGTAGCACCAAGCTGTATACATATAAGATACATCAATTAACTCAGTCTGACGTCGTGTTTTTGAATTCTCTCCTGATCGATAATGCGGATTCTTATATCGGTATTGCTGATTATGATAAGATTAGGCTGAGCTTTGAAAATAGGGGATTAACGATCAATAACTGAAGCGATATGTCTCACAAATTGTATGCTATAACAAAAGCTGGAAAATACATCTAAAAATATAATTCTTGTTTTTCGTAGAATGATTATTAGATGTCAAATCCGCAAGATGTCAAAAGAGCGAAAAAGGATAGTAACAATATTATCAACTTAGGCTATGTTTGAATTGCGTGGTCAGCGTAAAACCTTGAGGTGAACTAATGGGCATTGTAAAATCCAGCCTTCGCAAGGAGACTGTAATACTATGTTTTGTTGGACCGAAATCTACAGTCACAGTTCATTTATCACACATTATCATCTAAAGATGCTTTCATTTCTGCAAGCAGATGACGGTATTCTTCAAACATAAATCCTGAGTTTCTGAAATCGCAGTTTTTGAAGTTGGAGAGCTGTTTGATAATATCAAGGTGCAGTTTTTGGGTGTCAATGCCACAGGGACAGCGACTGCTGTTCAGATACTCATCATAGCCGTATGATGGACATTCATCGTGGGTGAAACGCCCGATGAATTCACCGGTATTTGCATTGATCTTCAGGATGTACTTAAAATCCGAGATGAGAATGAACGCATCATTTTCTGTAAACTCAGCAAATTCAAATTCTCCCGAAACATCAGTGAATATATGGAGATCTTTCTCCCAGATGATCCGGCTGTTATGGTCGTCCCACAGGACGAAAAATGCGTTTTCAAACGCTACAAGAATCAGATTTCCGCTTTCTGAAACTGCACAGAAACGCAGCGGCTCCAGCAGACCCAGGTACATCACTTTGCAGCCGTTGAAGTCGCAGGGGAGCTCGCCGTTTTTGTCGCTGAATTTGATATAGCTCGGAATGATCAGGGGCAGGGGAATACCCGAAAAGTCAACATCACATATCAAGTTATCCCGGGCAGCTGCCATTGCTTTTATAATGTTCTCAGATACTCTGAAACAGCTGAATTCATGGCACATTTTCAGCAGTACATCAAGCTGAGTTTTGTGGTATTCCGAGGACTCCGGAGTGTTCCTGTGATCACCAGCAATCTCACCGATAAGCCGGTAAACAGCCTCATCCTCAAACCATATATCACCAAGTGCCAAATCAGAAAAGGCGTCGCTTTTATCCTGTATCTCATCACTGCTGAAAGAAACGTCCAGAATTTCAATTGCATTGATAATGCACCGTGCAGCAAAATAATCGCGGTGTATTTTTCCCTCAAAAGAGATTTCGCCGTTCCCGTTCCGAAGCATTATCCCCGTGTCAAGTATTAGAGTGATCTGTTCATCCCTGCCCTGCGGCAGGGTATTTTTATTCATTCCTTTCGGGGCAACGTAGTTCAGGTAAATGCGGCTGTTGTTCAGCAGCAGGTCAAGGGACTTGCCGATTATCTCTGAGACCTGACTGAGCTTCAGGGAGTCTGTTCGGAGTTCAGCCATTTTTCGGGCAATAAATGGTATGACAAGTTTTATCATAAAGACTACCGCGGTGTCGTTCCCAAAGCGCGAGACCTCATAGTCTTGATAATAGTGATCCAGAAGCTGTCCTGCTCTTCGATTGTTTCCGCTTTCATCAGTAAATGCACTGAGCAGCAGAGGACGACGTATCAGCTCCTTCACATTGTCGTCAACGCCGCTGAAAGCCGACAGTTCCTCATCTGCGATGCCCAGAACTTCAATTTTGCTCAGCCCTGAAAAGGCTTTGTGGTCGGGAACTCTTCTTCCGGAGAGCATTATCCGGACATTCTTCCAGTCGTTCAGAATAGCCTGGATTTCAGCGAATATCCGCTCATCATCTTCCGGTCTGACATCGTTGATATCGTCTATGATGAGTATAAATTCCGGTTGACTGCTGAGCGGTGGAGCCTTGAAGAGGCGTTCTAGCTCAATGTGATCCTGGAGGGTCTGGCGTTCGCCCTCTATAACGCACCACTCATGCTCTGTAGCGTATTCTTCGAGATACCGGTATCTGAGAAGTATCTCGGTGATTAGATCGTATCGAATTTGATTGTATTTTAGAAAAAAGCAAACCTTGTCTCCGGCTGCACGGGATAGCAGAGCGGACTTGCCAACGCCGCCTTTTCCATATAAAAACAAGTTCTCATCTTGCAGTTTATGAATGATGCACTCGTTGTGCTTCATTTTGAGTTTCCACTTAAGGGGCGCTGTGAGTGGTTCGGAGTTCTCCTTGATGAACTCTCTGAGATTGATCCTAACATCGGCTCTTAAGCTGGAGATGTCCTCGAAACGCACACATCGAAAAGGGAGCATTTCCGGCAGTTGAGCGGTGAGTATCGTCGCCGGATCGTTTGAGGGGTATCTGTGAACGTGATATAGCGCAGAAAGCAGCAGCGCTTCCAGACATATCTGCTTCGGATGTATTAGGCTGCCTATAAGCGCTTCTTTTTCGATATCCGCATTACCGTATATCAGCCTGCTGACCCGTCGGTCAGCATTAATAATTTCGAGCAATGAATAGACAAGCATATCGAGCTTGCTGCTGTCAAGAACTGAACTGCAAAAGTCTTTCGTTTTCAGAAGATATTTTCTTGCTTCAGAATAGTCTCCAACACAGTGAGAAAATGATTCTGTGCTGAATAGCTGGAAGGGATATTCTGTTTCGTCGCGCAGAAGCCTGAGAAGGAAACGGTCGATATTACCGCCGAAGGTCTCTGATGCAACAGACTGGTCATCGTTGGTCAGGATAGCGATCAGCTGGGAATATATCCTGCCTCTGCCTTGCCTGCCTTTGCCCTGTATTTTGGCGTCAAATATCAGATTGAGCAGAGTTTTAACATTTAGCTCCATAAATTATCACCCTCAGATTTGGAATAAACTATGCAAGATATGGAATAGACAATTCCGCCCGTGGAATGAACTTTTCAGCGATATATGGTAGAATTAGTTCAAAGAAATTGATTATCATTTTAGCATATCATGTTTGGTTTGTCAATATAAAATGCCGCAAATTTCTATAATTTGCGGCAGGATAAGCATTATTTCCTTATGGACAATATTACCACAAAACTTTTGTGATTTCAATATATTTTGAATATAATTTATAAATGATTTGAAAAAATCAGCGAATCAGACAAATTAACTGTTCAATTTTTGTAGCAAATCACAATCGATTATCCGTCAAAAATCTGGTCAAGGGAGGACAAAACTATGGCTCGCAGAGGAGAGAACATCTATCGCCGCAAGGACGGTCGCTGGGAGGGGCGTTATAAATTTGGCTACAGCAAAGATGGAAGGGCGAAATACCGCTCGGTGTATGGGCATACATACGCTGAGGTTAAGCAAAAGCTGATGCAATCTAAAGTAAAACCCGTTTCATCATATAATACTTGCCGTCTGACTGTGAAAGAACTCTCTGAGGAATGGCTTTCCGCTGTCAGACTGTGGGTGAAGCCTTCCACCTTCGCCAATTATCAGATGAAGATTGAGAAACATATTCTCCCGGAATTCGGCGGTTTGCGGTATGATCTGCTGACCGTCCAGAGAGTGAACAGCTTCATTCAGAACAAGCTGGATTCGGGTCTGTCTGCCAAGTATGTTTCCGACATCATTATCGTTTTCAAGACTATGGCGAAGTACGTTTCTAAAGTCCGCAGTCTCCGCAATATACTAGCAGATGTGACGCTTCCCAAAGCCGAAAAAAAGGAGACCATTCTGCTGACCAGAACCCAGCAGGCTCAGCTGGTCAGATACCTGAGGGACAATTTGAACAGCACTGCACTTTGCGTACTGCTGAGCCTGTATACGGGACTGCGTGTCGGCGAGATATGCGGATTGATGTGGGGCGATGTCGACTTTCAGAAAAGCTGTATAACCGTCAGGAGAACGATCCAGCGTATCCATACCGGCAGCGGTACTGCTGTTGTGTCCGACACACCTAAGAGCCTGAAATCCCGCCGGTGCATTCCTGTTCCGGCATCCATTTTGAAAATCCTGCGGATGTTCCGCAGCAGTGAGAATTATTATATTTTGTCAGGAGGGGAAAAAGCAACTGAGCCCAGAACGCTCCAGCGGAGGTTCAGGTCGCTGCTGAAAAAAGCAGGACTGCCGTCGGTGAAATATCATAGCCTGCGACACGCATTTGCGACGAACTGTCTGCAAGCCGGCTTTGACGTGAAAACTCTTTCGGAGATACTTGGACACGCCAGCGTTGAGACTACACTGAACCGCTACGTTCATACCTCTATGGACAGAATGCGAGCCTGTATGACGCTTCTAGAAAGCGCAGTGAGCAAAGTCTTTCAGCCGTCAGATATGTGGTCAGTCAGCAACTCAAAAGCGCCTGTTTTAAGCCAATCTCTGCGGCGGTGACGGGAATTATAGAAATTTGCGACTTTAAACAAGCACTATTATAACATTTCCGGTTATTTATGTCACCAGTTAGGAGGCGTCATTTTGCAGAAGTGTAAAAATTGTCCATACCACTTAGGACTTGTCAAGTGTATAAAAAGCCCGTGCCCACAATGTATGGCAAGTAAAAGTAATAAACCTCCGTTTCCGGAGGCAATAATTAAGGAGGAAAAGAAATGCATATCAAAAGAACACTGAATTCATACGTTGACGCCGGATATCCAATAATATACATCAATTCATTTGAAGAAACGAAAGTTGATAGTATTGTTTCTTCCGTTATGGGTGGTCGAAAAGGTCTGGAGTGGAATGGCTCTCAAGGTTTTTGTGATTTCAAAACAAAAAAAGATTTCATTGCTGGAAAGGGGCTTGCCGATACGCTTTCACTTTTATGTGCTGACAATGAACTTGATAGAAAATATCTTGTTATAAAAGATGCACATTTATTTTTTGAAGATCCTAAAGTGATCACCTGTTTGAAATCAATTGCACTGAAAATCTCACAGGGGCTTGATTCTGTAGTGATTATTGTATCATCAGTCTTGAAATTGCCGAAGGAGCTTGAAAAGTTTATAACAATTATTGAAATGGATTATCCCGATCAGAATGAGATAAAAACACAGATAACTTCATTTTCAGAAGAGCAGGGCGTATCTATTTCACCTGAGCTCCTTGAGGATATGTCAATGGCTTTCAAGGGACTAACCGAATTTGAGATAGATAATCTGCTTGCTGCAGCGCTCGCTGACGACGGTATGTTCTCAAGAAGCGACCTGAAACTAATATTTGAACAAAAGCAACAGATGATCATGAAATCTGGTATCCTTGAAATGATACCTTTGAAAGAACGTCCTGAGGATATAGGCGGCCTTGAGAACCTTAAAAGTTGGCTGGAGCGAAAATCCAAGGTATTCAAATCAATTAATAAAGCTGTTGAATTCGGTGTTAATATGCCGAAGGGAGTTCTTATTGCAGGCGTTCCCGGCTGTGGGAAATCGCTCTGCGCAAAAGTTACTGCCCAGATGTTTGATGTCCCGCTCCTTCGTCTTGATATGGGCAAGATCATGGGAAAATACGTTGGTGAATCTGAGGAGAATATGCGTAAGGCGATAGCATTAGCTGAAGCCATTTCACCTTGTATTCTCTGGATAGATGAGCTTGAAAAGGCTTTCGCAGGCGTGAATGGAACAGGCAATGAAGTTACAGTCAGATTGTTTGGAACATTCCTTACATGGATGCAGGAGAAAACAAGCTCCACCTTTGTTGTTGCCACTGCGAATGACATCACTAAACTCCCTCCGGAGCTTATGCGTAAGGGACGATTCGACGAGATATTCTATGTCGGGCTGCCCAATCCTGATGAGCGCAGGAAGATCTTTGAGATACATATCCAAAAGCGCAGAAAGCAGGATCTGTCCAGTATTGATATCAGTAGTCTTGTTTCACAGACGGAAGGCTACAGTGGTGCTGACGTTGAAGGAGTTGTAATTGATGCAGTTGAGAGTGCATTCGTTGATGGCAGCGGTGCTCTCAGGACTGAGCATATCAATACCGCTATCAGGAATACTCATTCACTGTCCGAGATAATGAAGGAATCTCTGACAAATCTCTCAAAGGAATATGAAAGCAGGCACTTCAAGAGTGCGTCTAAGTAAGGAGGAATTGTTATGATGGCTGAGTCAAATATTAAAAATTACAAGTATTGCGCGTTCTGCAAATACTGGTACGATCCCACAAATCAGTATATACAGCCTGTTTCACCGGCGTATGGTATGTGGAAGTATGAAACATCTGCCAAGTGTATGTGTATGAAAAAGAATCATCCTATGGAAGCAGGATTTAGGTGTTCAAATTACGTTTGTAAAGTATGATCTGTGGCATCTCCGGCTTTGTGCCGGAGATGCAGTGTTTATATTTGAAAAAGGAGCGTCTGTTATGGCAAGAAAAATTAGATTTCCGTTAAAGATGAAAAATGGTGCGGAGGTTCGCACATTAGACGAATTGAAGGAGAACTTCGACCTTGAATCCGTTCTCGGTTACTTTACGGACGGCAAGCTCCAGACATGGCTTGCTGATCGTTATTACGATGAAAAAGCCGAGGCTGTTGCTGCGCTGTCAGCAGATATGCCTGAGCTTAATGCTAAACTCTGCGAGATACTTGAGGTCGAATATCAGGCTGAAGCTGATGAAACAGACCTTGAACTCATTCAGCGACGCAACGAAAAGATCAGGATATTGAGTGCAGTCACAGCTGATAAAGAGATACTGGACAACATTGATTTCGTCGCTATGAACCAGGATGAATTGTTTGATATTCTTGACGAGGATACGGACAAAGTCTATCTCTACGGCGAGAGATTTGAGATTCCTTTAGGTCGTAAGAATACCATATATGAAGGAATAAATTCTCCTCTTGTGATTCTTGAAAGTAACAAGGATATTTTTAATTATGAAGAAGCTGGTATCAGGTTTAAAAATGTATTATACGAAAAACATATAAATCCATATATAACAAAAGGAGAGAAACTATTCCTGGAAGGAAGACAACAAGAAGCGTTTCCATTAATTGAGCAAGCAGCTAATAACGGAGATCCTCGCGCAATGTACATTATGGCGCGTTATTGCAATGACGGATATGAAACAGTTAAAATCAATGAAATAGAACGCAATAATTGGTGTGAGAAGGCTTATTCTTATAAAGAACCGCTTTCAATGTATGGATATGCTGCCTGGTGCTTAAATGGAAAACAAGACGAAGAAAACAAGCTTTATTCTCAGATATTCAATGATATAAAGTTTTTAGCTGAATCAGATGATGCTTTATCTGGGAGAGAAGCTCCCAGAAAAAACAGTAGATACCATACATACAATATCATCAGAGATAATTAGCACTCTCGACCTTGTTGAAGAGAAAAAAGCTGCACTCGATGCTGCCATAGAAGTCGGAGAATCAGCTGAAAGCTGGTTTGCCAAGGACGTAATGAATGAAGCTGGCGGTAACGGCGAAAAAGCACGGATCGCCGCTGAATTTCTCAACGGGATCACTTCTGCAAAGCAGACCTTTGATAATACTATCGAAAGTGAGATAATTGATGTTGACGGCGAGGTATGGTCGGACGAGGAATGGAACGATTATCGCCTGAAAGACACTCTCAAAGGCGTAGCACTTGAAGCAGGACAGGCAGGACTGCGCGAGATCGCATCAGATGCAATCATAAAAGCTTCGGAGGAAGGGATTGCAGCTGTATTTGAGGACAGTGAATTCGTGCAGCGTTCACTTGAAAAAGGGGCTATGACCGGGCTTAAAGTCGCGGTATCAGCAAGACTTACTGTTGCTCAGGAAAGCGGAGTAATACCTCCTTCGTCTTTTGAGGTGATTTCTGCAACCGCACACAGGACTGTTGAAAGCCTTTCCGTTTTCGGTGAAGTGATACGAGGACGCAAGACGATGACAGAAGCGATAGTCGAAGTCAAGAATACAGCGGTCTCCACTATCAGAACAATGTGGAAGCAGTATGGCTCCGGCATTGTAAGAGAGGTCAAGGAGGCTGTAACTGATGTTTTTGGAGTGAAGGGCGCTCTCGTGGTTGGCGCCGTGCATGGTTTGGTAACTCCGGCAGAAGAAAGTTCAAAGCTGGTCCATGTGCTTAAAGAGACAGGCAAATCCGTATGGGGCTTCCTGAATAGGAAAATAGAGATCCCGATCCTAAGTAAAATTAAAAAGAAACTTTTCAGCTAATAATCACAGAAAAGGGGAAGTGTTATGGCAAAAAAGATCAGATTTCCGTTAAAGATGAAAAATGGTGCGGAGGTGGGGTCGTTATATGACCTTAAGGAAAACTTCGACTATGAATCTGTTCTTGGTTACTTCACAGATGGCAAGCTCCAAACCTGGCTTTCGGATCGTTTTTATTATGAAAAGGCTGATGCTGTTTCGGAGCTTTCAGCAGATATGCCTGATATAGAATCAAAACTTCGCAGGATTCTTGAGATCGAGGTTGATGAAACAAACGATAATACATTTAGTAATGAAACTATGATCTCAACGAACACTCCAGAAAAGCCCTGCATGGATGATATAGAAAGTATTAAATCACAGAATACAATGGAGGAAGCTGTAACTTTCGAAGAAATAATCGATGAACCGGAGCTATTTGATGCAGTTTCGGCTTTTGAAAGGATCAAGCGGTATCTGATAGAAAACAGAGTTATCCCTAAGATAGGAGTCGATACCTGGATAAAATCTATGAAGCCGTGCACTTTTTCAAAGGAAGCAGCAGTTTTTGAAGTTGGAACTCAATTTCAATCTGAAGCTATAATCAAGAACTATTTAGACCAGATAAAAAAAGCGTATGAAAAAGAATACGGTTTTGCTCCAGATATAAAGATCAGAGTGAATAAAAACAATCCATTACTGGAAGGGGCAATGAATCTTATTTTTAACTCTAATTCTCGTAATGGAGGCAATCATTGAACGCAAACTATCACACCTATACCCACCGATGCAAGCACGCAACAGGTGAGGACAGAGAGTACATTGAACAGTATATAGGTGTTGACGTGCATTGTCCTGAACAGCTTGGCGATATTATCTTAGCGGAACCTTGAGAGGTAGCAGAGTCTATCCTAAAATTTGTGTAAACCTCCAAAGTAGTGTATAATAGAAGAGACACTACTTCGGAGGTTTTAATTATGAGCAGAAGGCGAAGAAACGAAACAGAAGAGCAGCGTGCAAGAAGAGAGCTGATAAGCGATTTTCTGTCGGCAGCGAATATCCAGAGCATGGATGATATTCAGGAACTATTCAAGGAAGCACTTGCCGGATTTATGGAAGGCAGCCTTGAATCAGAGCTTGATTTTGAGCTTGGATACGAGCCGTATGACGTTAAGAACAAGGAAACTGATAATAGCCGTAATGGTCACAGCAAGAAGACTCTTCGCACCAGTATGGGCAAGGTGGATATCGAAGTGCCTCGTGATAGAAACGGTGAATTTGAGCCCAAGATACTGCCTAAGAATCAGACAAGCATCTCTCAAGATATGGAAAATAAGATCATCTCTATGTACGCCAAGGGTATGTCAACGTCCGATATTGAGGACCATATCCGTGATATTTATGGTCTGGAGATATCCGATACTACTATCAGCCGTATCACAGACAAGGTCCTCCCTGTTGCAAAGGAATGGCAGCAGAGACCGCTTGAAAGCGTCTATGCAGTCGTATTTCTCGACGCTATCCACTACCATGTACGCAGTGAAGGACAGATAATCAAAAAGGCTGTATACATAGCGATAGGCGTTAATATGGACGGCAGGAAGGACGTTCTCGGTATGTGGGTAGGTGAAAATGAAAGCGCAAAGTTCTGGGCAGGCGTTCTGAACAGCCTGCGCAACAGAGGTGTTGAGGATATCCTTATCGCCTGCACAGATAATCTGACAGGCTTCTCTCAGGCTATAGAAGCTGTATTTCCGAAAACTGATATCCAGAACTGCATCATCCATCAGCTCAGAAATTCCAGCAAATACGTCTCTTACAAGGACATCAAGGCACTTATGGCTGACCTGAAAAAGGTCTATACAGCAGTAAACGAGGAAGCTGCTCTTGACGCTCTTGAGGCTTTTGCTGCGGCCTGGGACAGTAAATATCCCAAGATCTCAAAGTCCTGGTACGAAAACTGGCCTAATCTCAGCAAATATTTCAAGTTCCCTCAGGAACTGAGAAAGCTGATCTATACAACCAATACCATAGAAGGCTTCAATCGACAGCTGAAAAAGGTCACCAAAGCCAAGTCTGTATTTCCGACAGATGACAGCCTTTTCAAGATGCTGTATCTGGCTATGAAGGACATCACAAAAAAATGGACAGGCCGCCGTCAGGACTGGAGCCGTATCTACGCACAGCTGGTTATCTATTACGGCGACAGGATCCCGGAATAACACTTTTATCTTGACAATCAAATAATCATGTGCTAATATGCAGATAAGACCGACTGCTTTCACAATCGGTCTCATCATATACTCTTTTATTGCACTATTTTTCGTTTACACAGAATTTGGGATTGACTCAGGTAGCAGCTCAGGAATATTGCATAGAACTCCTTGAATATCTTACGTAATTTATCTGAAATGAAATAGCTTTAGTTCCGCCATTGGCGGAGCACAGCTTGTCTAAAAAGCCCCTTTGCTCTCTCAGCAAAGGGGCTTTTTAGACAAGCTGAACAAGGCATCCAGATACTCTCTGAATGCCTTGTAAACTTATTCTTTTAATATGCCGACAACTACTTGCCGCTGTGTTCCGTCATCGGTACAAGAAATAACCGTCAGGCGGTCATCACCATAATCATTTAACACCCAAGTATCAGACGGCTCAACAGTTTTATACTCCGTGACAATATAGGTGTAACGTGAGCGTTGTTCATCTGTATCAACGAGATACATCTCATCGCCGATCTGAATCTGGTCAAGGTCATTGAATATCTCAGCGTATATCGTGCTATTATGTCCTGCGATACAATAGTTGCCCTTGCCGAGTGCGCCGGTTCCCTCAAAATGTCCTGCTGATACTTGCAGAGCCTTTGAATCCGTACCCTCAAGCACAGGCACTTTGATATTCAACCGAGGAATCTCAAAGTTGATATTATTGTTCAGCAGCTTGCGGAGATACAGTTCTCTGCTGATTTTCCTGTACCCGTAGAACGAGAGTACGCCGGCACCGAGTATGATCATGATGATACCTGCCGCACGCAGTATCTTCTTTTTCTTCTCCATAATGTACCTGATATGAGTGAGAGCGTCACTCTATGAGCAACGCTCCCACCGTTCATCGTTATCCCTCATCTTCTCTTTTGCGCTTGCCAATGCCGGAAAGACGTATTGCAATAATACCAAATCCGAGCATAAAGAATGCACCGATCATAATTAAGAGATGACTTGTAGTATTGATTCCGGTCTGAGGAAGATCGACCGCCTCACCGCTGCTGTTGAAGCCAATGCCCGTATTCGGATGCACCGTGTACTTGTCTAAAACATTTCCTGCTTCGTCAAGCAGAGTAATTGTCAGTGTACCGTCATCATTCTCCGTATAGGTAGATGCGTAAGGCTCAACACCCGTCTTTTTGAAATAATCAGTTTTAGCCCAATTAGACATTTCGTAAGGCGATACGCTGACTGTTTGTTCGTCCGTTGTAGTTATCGTTGATTCTGTTGTTGTGGAGGAAGTTGTTGTGGTTTGCTCAGTAGAGGTTGTTTCTGTTGCGGAGGTTGTATCCGTTGTAGTGGTAGACGTGGTTTCCGTAGTTGTAGTAGTTGTTTCCGTTGTTGTGGACGTTTCTGTAGTAGTTGTTTTTTGCGGATCATCTATGCCAGCCGTGCCGCCGTAGATCATGCCGTTTTCCTTTGCATAGCGCTCCGCAGCCGTGTAGCCGTAGAGGATGAAATCAGTCTTAGCGATTGTCGGCGGGATCTGCACATAAACGTGTTCGCCTGTTTCTGCCTCCAGCCGTTCTGCCTCTGCACAAAGCTCCTCATAATTCTTGTCGGTATCCTTGTAATAGCCGAATGCCTTTTCTCCAATCGACTTGACGGTCTCCGGAATGAAAACCGACGCCATCAGGTCTACATTCGTATCTCTAACAAAGGCATTTGCACCGATGGAAACTGTCTTGCTGCCGAATGTCACACTTGAGACAGGTGCATTCTGGAATGCAGCATCATCCACATACAGACAGCTTTCAGGGAGCGTCACGCTTGTCAGACCCGTATCTGCAAACGCCATACCGCCAAGCTCCGCAATGCCTTCGCTGAATGTTACATCGGTGAGCTTTCTGCACCCGCTGAACATTCCCACAGGAACAGTCTCCAGCCAAGCCGGCAGGGCAATTTCAGTCAGAGCCTTGCAGTTTTTGAATACTTCATCTTCAAATTTGGTAGATGCCGAATCTGCAAAGGTGAGTGCTGTCAGATTCGTACAGCCGTCAAATGCATGGCTGCCGACAGATTTCAGGTTCTCTGTCATAGTGAATTCCTTGATGGCGGCACAGCCGTTAAATGTGTATGCGCCGACCTTTTCCAGTGTTGCCGGAAGAACAAGCCCGTCAAAATCGCCCTGTCCGTCAAAGACACCGGCATAGGCGCTGGCTTCAAAATCCACGGAATGCGGCGGGATCGTGCCGATCTCCTTCAGGCACGGGGACATGACAACGGTTTTCAGGGAGCCGTGCTCCATACCCAGTTCATCGAGAAGCATACCATGAACGCTGAACGCACCTGTACCGATGTACTCCACCTTGCCAAGGTCGAGGGTCTCAAGGTCAAGCGCACCGTCGAAGGCATCAATGCCGATCTCCTTGATGTTGTCAGGGATGATGAGTTCCTTGAGGATGCCGTGCTGTCCGACATTGGTATGCGAACCCTGGCCTACGGAATAGGCCGCAACATCCTGTGCATAGCAATCGAGGAAACGGTCGGGGATGACGGTCATATTTGCAGAAAACTTGACCTTCTCCACATGCAGATTGCCCTCAAAGCAGCGGTCGCCGACCTCCTTGACGGTATCGGGAAGATTGATCTCATGCAGATCGCAGCCGGTAAATGCCAAACCGCCGATCTCCCCGAGTCCCTCGTTGAACGTGACATCTTCAACCGCCGAACAGCCGTTGAATGCACCGTCGCCGATGATTTGCAGGGTGTCCGGAAATACGAGCGGTCCTAACAGTGACACACATTCGCCGAAGCTGTCCTTGCCGATCTGTTCGAGGTTTTCGCTGAACTTGATGTCGGTGAGCTTGCTGCAGCCGAAAAATGCACGGCCGCCGTAATGGTTCTCGTAAATGTCGTGTACCTGTGGATCCACGACCTCGCAGTTACCGAGGTCAACCGAGCGCAGTGAGGAACAGCCCTCAAAGCTGCTTCTGCCGACCGTGAAGGGCGTTGTACTGATGGGAAGCTTCAGATCTTTGAGCGAAGTACAGCCCTGGAATGCGCCCCAATAATGATAACCGCCCAGACCTGCAAGCGGGTCATCGTTCGTGAAGTTGTCGGAGCCGATATCCTCGATCTGAGAGCCCTCTGTAAAAATGATCTCCTCCAGTTCGGGACATTCCCGGAATGCGCCACCGTAGATTGTTTTGACGGTCGAGGGAATGGTGATCGTCTTGATCTGCTTGCATCCGAAGGTGTTTTCACCGATCGCCTCCAAACCTTCACTCAGGTTGACAACGGCAATGTTATCTGAGCCGGCGAAGATATTGTGGAGCCGTTTGATGCCGCTGCCGATCGTGACGGTCGTTAGCGTAGGAATATCACCGAATACACCATTGCCAAGCGATGTCACGCTGTCGGGAATGGTGACCTCCGTCAACGCCGTTCCCTTAAAGGAATCGTCGCCGAGATGCGTCGCATTCTTTCCGAATGTCACCTTGTTCAGCTTGGAGCAGCCCCAGAAGCATTTGTCGGGGACAGATTCCATACTATCCGGGAGAACGATCTCCTCAAAGAGGCAGTTGGAAACGTAGGCGGAATCATAGTTCATACCGAATGCACCCTCACCGATCGCCGTCACGGTAGCGGGAATCTCGATGGATTCGAGCGATGTCCCCGAAAAGGCAAAGTCACCGATCCGTTTCAGCTTGCAGTCCGGTGCAAAGGTAACAGATCGCAGCGTATTGCAGTTCAAAAACATCTTGTCGGGCAATTCTGTGAGATTTGCCGGGATCGTGACCGACGAGAGCGCTGTACCATTGAACATGCCCTTGGAATATCCCCCGAAATAGAATGATTCCAGTGCAGCATCCTCGGGGATGACGATTTCACTCAGATTTTTGCAGCCGGCGAAGTCGCTCGTGAATGCAATGAGATTCTTGGAGACCGTGAGCTTTTCGATGTTATCTCTCGGTGTCTGATTAAAATCGATTCCGAACTTGATAACGGGCATTTCCACTGTCTTCATGATGACATTACCCGCTTCGTCCTTCTGCTCCTTGCCGTCCTCGTCCAGATCCGGCACCTCAAAGGGGAGCGTTTCAGGAATGACGATGTTCTTGTACTTTGCATCATTAAAGTCTACATCGCCATTGATGCCCTGAATCCACAGTGCATCAATGAGGGGTGAGCCACTGTCGCCGTCGTCTTCACGGCACTGCACCACATTCACGTCGTCAATCGTCAGGGTGTACGGCTCGGCTGTCGTAGGCGCGGGCGCCGCAGCTTTCACTGCGGGGATCGCTGCTGTCTGCGGTACGGATACTGCAACCTGAATGTCTGCTGCGGGGGAAGTGTCTGTGAACCTTACTTCATTCGCTCCTGTGTTTCCGACTGCAAAAACAGACAGAGGAGTGTTCATCAGCAAGCACGCTGTTGCAATGGAAATGCTGAGAATCTTTTTGCCTTTCATGATATGACCTCCTTGTAATGATATGGACCGGTGCAAAGCCTTCAGAAAAATGCACTTCGGAAGCGATTTTTTGTGCATTTCAATCATCTTGACAACAGTATAACAAAAATCAGAATGTATGTCAATGGTATTTCATAAAATGACCGAAATTTGACTTCTGTCATTTTTTGAAATTCTATTGCACGATGACCGGATGTGTGGTATACTGAATCAAAGGAGTGATCATCATGAGTATCGCAGAAAAACTGGAATACTATCTCGGTTTGCTGGGCTGCACCTCACAAGAGCTGTCAGAAGCATCCGCAGTCTCTCCGGCAACGGTCAGCCGATATTGTTCGGGTACTCATACACCGAAGCCGAACAGCAAGAGCCTTGAAAAGCTTGCGGGGGGCATTGCCGCATTGTGTGAAAGGAAAAAACTCAATATAACGGTGGAAAGCGTTTTGAATGAATTGCAGGTGTGCTGCACCCCGCAAACAAACACAAGCAGTCTCTTTGTCATCAATTTCAATACGCTTGTCAACAAGCTCAATATCAGCCTGACTTCATTTTCTGAATTTTCAAATTACGATCTTTCTTATCTTTACAGAATCCGAAACGGCGAACGGAAACCGCAAAAAACCAATGATCTGCGAGATTACCTGTGCAGATATGTCGCACGTTATCACAACAGCGATACAGAAAAAACGCTCCTTTCCCGTCTGACAGGAAAAGAGGTCACCGATGACCGTCAGCTTTACGATACACTCATGGAATGGCTCTATGCGGATCATTCCGGCGAGATAAAGTCCGATACGGCGGAGCATTTTTTGACGCATCTGGATGGATTTGATTTAGGAGAATATATCCGTGCGATATCGTTTGGTACAACAGAAATACCAGAACAGCTTCCCGAAATGCCGTCTGCACAACGGTATTATGGACTTGATGCGTTTAAGCAGGCGGAGCTTGACTTTATTGAATCTGTTTTGCTCTCCAATTCTGTACAGCCAGTAAAAATGTGTTCCGATATGCCAATGAGCGATATGGCAGTCGATATGGAATTCGGAAAAAAGTGGATGACGGGTCTTGCATTGCTGATGAAAAAGGGAATCAGACTTGAGGTCATTCACGACCTTGACCGACCGTTTGAGGAAATGATGTATGGGCTTGAAAGCTGGATACCGCTGTATATGACGGGACAGGTCAGTCCCTATTATTTCAAATCTGTGCGAAACGGGATATATCGGCATTTGCTCTATTCTGCCGAGCATTCCGCACTTCGGGGCGAATGTCTGACTGGCTTTCATGAGGACGGGCGTTACGAATTAGAGACCGCTGAAAGAGATGTGGCATACTGTCGGAAACGGGCAAAGGAGCTGTTTCAGAAGTCATCACCACTCATGGAGATCTACCGTGAGGATTCCGCAGCGGCATTCCGCAAATTTGAGGACAGAGAAAGCGAGCATACAGGACAGCGGCGGCATATTCTTTCTGTACCGCCGATCTATTCGATTTCAGATGAATTATTACAAAGAATCATGGAACGCTGTGGCATTCCGGAGGTCAGGCAATTACAGATCGGGCAGTATGTCAATCTCCAGCGCATCAACACAGAGAAGATATTACAGCACAGCCAGATCACTGACGAACTTCCGGAGCTGACAGAGGAGGAATTTGCAAGCTATCCGCTTTCCCTGTCTTTGGCAGGAATGTTCTATACGGACGAATTGCCATATACCTATGCGGAGTATCAGGAGCATCTGCACCTGACACATGAATTCGAGAAGGTGCATGACAGCTATACGCTCGTCCGTTCACCGAGAGCGGCATTCCGTAATATCCAGATTCGTATTCTGTTGAACAGCTATGTCATCATTACCAAGAACAAACACCCCATGATCCAATTTGTGATCCGTCACAGGAGCTTATGTGCTGCCATTGAAAATTTTGAGGTGACAGTGCCGAATACGGAACATGAAATGATTGCTCCTGAATAACAAAGTCAGTCTGAATACAATAAAAGAGTGCCATTTTCCAATTACGGAGAATAGCACTCTTTTTATATCGGATTGGTACTGCTTGCAGTCATTGTTGCTATTTTGATAACTGCGTTTAAGGAGAAGGATATAGCAAAAGTTGCAATCAATGGACAGTCGTTTTTCAACCCAGGAAGCGAATTCCCATATAATGCGGATATTGTTATATATATCCATCAGAAAAAGGAGATAATGATGCCTTTTTCATCATCTTCATTCAGCAAGCTGAACTACTCAGATGTCTGCAATACGTTGTCAGCATTGGGATTTACAGATATATATACCGCACCGATAAATGATCTAGTAACCGGTTTCATAACTAAAGACGGCAGCGTTGACAGTGTTCTGATAAAAGGAGTTCATAAGTTCAAAAAGGGAATGATGCTGAGATACGATGTTAAGCTGATCGTGTACTATCATACATTCAAGAAGCCAAAATGATAAATGTAAACAGGAGACCTCACGGTCTCCTGTCGATTATTATAATGGTAAATCGGATATTGAAAGATGATATGCAAATGGGTAATTAAAAGCATACAGAAAAAGCAGTTTTAGTGTAAGCGGCTTATCGCAAATGATAAAAACAAGGTGAGCATCGGCGGCAAGACATACTACAAGTTCAAGTGCAGCATTTCCGCAAAGGATATGGCTTCCGAGATAACAGCACAGCTCATTGACGGCGAAAAGGCAGGTACAGAATACAAATACTCCGTCAAGGAATATGCGGACTATCTGCTTACACACACCGAGGGCAATGCAGAATATGCAAAGGCAGCGCCGCTTGTCAAGGCTATGCTGGATTACGGCGCATATGCGCAGAGATACTTCAAAGAAGGCACAGCTATCGGAGAAGTCCAGGACATGGCAAATGTTACTGTACCGAATACATTCAAGTTTGACGAAGTCAGCACATCTCTCCCCGAGGGCGTGACCTTCGAGGGTGCGACACTTTCGCTGAGATCCGAGACAACGCTTTCTCTTTATTTCAAGAGCAGCACAGACCTCAGCTTTAAGTACGTTTCTTATGAGGTCGAAAAGGACACCACCGCAGGCGGCTATCAGATTGCCCGCATCAGGGGCATCAAGGCGGATGATCTTGATAAGACATTTATGTTGCGTATAGTTGACGCTTCTGAGTCAGGAAGTATACTCTCTTTCGGCGGCTATGTTGCTTATGGTCCGCTGACCTACTGCTACAATGTCCTGAACGGCGGCTCAGAAGATGAAAATTTGCAGAACGTCTGCAAGGCACTGTATAAGTACGCACAGGCTGCAAAAACATATTCCGAGTAAGAGGTAAACGACTATGAATATGGAAAAATACATCATACCTGATATGGAGATCGTGACATTCGAGGCGGAGGACGTTATCACCACAAGCTTTGAAGATGATGAGACTAAACTCATCAAATAACCATTACTAAGCAAACCGGCGGATAGCATTGAGCTGCCCGCCGTTTCTTTTGAAATTACAGTGAACGATATAAAAAACAAGATTACTTTTTGTTTGTATGCTGTGCTTCCCCTCCGGCTAACGAAGTCATGTTGACAATGTCTCGAAGTATTGCTATAATTGAAGACATCAGTCCGACCAACGCTGCTGTTATGATTTCCTACACTTTTCCTACATTCACAAAAGATCTTATGCAGAATCCTTCACTGTCACTCAGAAAAAAATCCTCGAAAAATCGAAGAAAATCAGGAGCTTGATAAAGCGACCTGAACTGTAGGATACCCATACTTATAGGCTTGTGGCCCCGAAGACCGTGGGTTTAAAAACTCTTATAACTCCGACAGCCGCTCATTTATGATATGGGCGGTTCTTTTTTTATATTTACATACTACCCGAAATGTGCTATAATATGCATATAAGTTTTGAGATTAGTGTGGGCTGAAATGAGCAACATAGTAATACTTGTAGGCAGTATGAGAATAAACGGCAATACTGCGCGGTTGGCACAGAGCTTTGCAAAAGGAGCTGCCAAGAATAATAACGTTGAAATAGTGCTTGTTGCCGATTATAATGTCAATCCCTGTATAGGCTGTAACAGCTGTTTCGTGCGTGAAGGCAATAAATGTTTCCAGGATGATGACATGGTGAAGATATATGAGAAGCTAAGAAATGCGGATATCGTTGTCATCGCTTCACCTGTATATTTCTATGGTATCAGCGCACAGCTGAAAGCTATCGTGGACAGGCTTCACACTCCCATGAGGAACACGTTTCATATCAAGAAACTCGGACTTTTGCTTGTAGGAGCAGTACAGCTTCCGAATCTGTTTGATCCGATACTGATGCAGCACCAAATGGTGCTAGACTTCTTCGAGCTTGAAAGTATCGGCACGGTGCTTGTGCGAGGAGTCAAGGATATAGGTGACATCGAAAATAGCTCTGCGTTGGAAGATGCTTATGCGCTGGGAAATTCATTAGTATAGAAAGAAGGCAATCATATGAAATACTCCGAAGTCCAGAAAATAGCGAAATACACGATAGAATACATAAAAAAAGAGATACTCACAGGTATGAAGCTGACCGAGGTACGCCGCCTTTGCGAGGATAAAATGCTTGCATTGGGAGCAGATTCGTTTTGGTACTGGGACATTGGTGCATTTGTATTCTCAGGTGACGAGACCACAGTATCAGTCTCCGGCAGGGAGTATGTGACCTCCGACAGACTTATCGCTGCGGATGACATCATAACGATCGACCTCAGTCCGCAGAATGATAATATATGGGGAGACTATGCAAGAACGATAATTCTCGAGGACGGCAAAGTAGTCGATGATATAAGCAGTATCCGCAACGATGAGTGGCGGAACGGTTTGCTTATGGAGAAGGAGCTTCACGCTGAACTGCTCAGATTTGCCACTCCGCAGACCACATTTGAGGAGCTGTATTTCCATATCAATCAGCTAATAACCGATTGCGGATTTATCAACCTTGACTTTCTCGGCAATCTCGGTCACTCAATCGTAAAGGATAAAAACGACCGTATCTACACCGAAAAGGGCAACACTGCATCGCTCTCATCGGTGGACTATTTCACTTTTGAGCCGCATATCAGCGTCAAAGGCTCAAAATATGGGTATAAGAAAGAGAATATTTATTACTTTTCCGACGGAAAGCTTAAAAAACTATAAGAAATAAGGTACCTGTTATGAGAAACTCAAAAGCACGGCATGACAAACAAGCGACTGTAATTTAAGCAACATAATGTATTTAAGTTCGTCCCCGCAGAAGCGGGGGCGTAGAGAAAAAACGTAATATTTTTAGACGATTACGTTTTTTGAAAAAAATGAAATTCAAAAATTCTCAAAAAGAGGTGCTTTTTGAGAAAAACGCAATATGATTTTTCTGAAAAAACGTAATTGCAATGAAAAATGTCATTTATGACCCGAACGATAGATGATATATCATTTCGAGGAGAGAGTACTATGGCACAGTATGACAGCTTAAAAGAATACCTTAACTTTAACTGTATGGACACTATTTCCAGTGGCCTCTCAGAACATATTCGCAATAGTGGATCTGGTCAGGAACTCAGGTTTGAGAGTGTTGACATCAGGACTCTTGCGTGGAAGGCATTCAATTATGGAGTTCTCACGTTGACCGTTGGGGTTTCAGCAGAATTGATTGACAATGACTCGTCCTCCATTCTTACCTATTATAATATAACAATTCATGGTTCTGTATTGACCGGATTGACTGATCTTTCTGTTGACAATATCAAGGCCGTTGATGAGGACTCTCTCCAGGAAGAAACCGTACTCTCGTTATTCGGTCTGGAGAATATTACAGCTGATAACCTTGAAGAAAGAGCAGCCCAGCTAAGGGATCAGCTTTGTTCGGGCATAAGCTGTGATTACAAGTACAGATTTCCTGTGATAGCGATAAAAAACAAGTTTGGATTGAAAATCTGGCCGGCTGATCTTGGAGATAACTGCTTCGGACGGTTGTATCTTTTGCCTTCACACGCCGACATATACGATCCGGCAGACATGAGCAAGCAGTATCCACAGGAGCCTATCCCAAGAGGCACGATACTTCTAAACAAAAAGTACTTTCTCAACAGGATGAAGCCTGATGATATAGTAACGGCTGCTCATGAGTTAGTCCATTGGAGCTGCCATCAGCTGTACTTCATATTCAGAATGCTCCTTGATGAAGGATTTGACTCAATGAACTGCACTTCAGAGTCGCTCATACTGGATGAAGGGATGAGTCTGGCGGAGAAGGCATATTTCTATGCTGAGTGGCAGGCAAACGAACTCGCTGTCCGTCTGGCAATGCCGAAAGAGTATGTCGAGAAGTTTTTAGCGGAGTATGCGGGAAATCACGATAACCTCTCGCGCGATACTTCTTATTATGAGCAGATGCTTGACAAAATGAGATGGGCGTTCAACATACCAATCTCAGTTATCAAAAAGAGAATGCGTCAGCTGGGATACTATATTTTTGATGGTATCAGTCCGGAGGTGGACGGAGTTCAGTATCCTTCTTTCACTTTGAATAAGACACTCAGAGAAAATGAGTCATATATCATCAACCGAAGAAACTATGAGAGATTGCTGCGAGAGAATAATGGATTCGCAGAGCTCATAAACTCCGGCGGATATGTATATCTCGGATATGTGGTATGCTTACATGATGTGAAGTACTATGAGCCAGAAATTGTTGACGGCAGATTGCGTTTTGTCCTTAGCGATTATGCCAGGGAACACATTGAGGAATGCTGTCTGAAAATTGAATCTTATATTCATAGAACGATTAACAAAACCTGTTTTTACCAAGATTGCGATATATTTAACAGGCTGAAAGATGATGAGTATGAGACTAGGATATCAGCAGAAAAACCGCTTAATGCGGCACTTATGGGAGATATTTATAAACAAATTATATATAGCATCCAGGAGGACAAGAGAAAGGCTGAACAGCAAATAGCCTATATGAATGCACAAGGAATAACCAGCTTCGCGGATAAAATGAGGCATCATAAGAAGCAAATAAAGGGGTTGACATACCCAGCAATTGAGCGGAAGTATGGTATTAGCGAAGACCTTTTGAAGGCATTCGTTGCTCCGAAGGATTCCCGAAGGCACAGGAAACCGAGTTTAGAGAACGTAATGGTTTTGTGTCATGCCTTCAGGCTATTGCATGATACAGCAATTGATTTCTTGGCAACTGCTGGTTATGCTCTGGATTTTAACGACGAAAAACATAAACTCTTTGATTATCTTCTTTATTCGACAAATGCCTCCATTGAATACTGGGACAGGGAGTTGTCTAAGGCGGGTTTTTCTCCATTAACTGTATTATGAAATTTAATATATTTAACTATTGAAAAAGGGGTACAGGCTGTACCCCTTTCTTTATCTTCAAATGCCTATAATCCGTTCCGAGGGACTTTGCGGGAATGAAAAAAGCCCTATTTATTGCCAAAAGTTGTCATGATGAAAGGGTACAATAAAACCCGCTGACAAGTCTCTTGTTTTATGCTAGAATTAGGACAACCCCTTCGGGGAAATCATTATTTGGAGGAAAACTATGAGTGTATCAGGAGCTTTTAACTCGGATATTGCACGGCAAATTGATCTCGAGAACTTAGAAAAATATGGGACGACGGACCTTGATGTGATCGAAAAAATCGAAGAGGGAATCGAACGCCGTAATCAGGACGAGATCGACGCAAAAGTTCAGCAGGAAATGGAGAAGAGGCTTCCTCAACTTCAGCAACTGGAGCGCGCAAACGCCTGCAAGTCGGTACGTAAAGAATACCGGCTTGCGGAAGGAGTAAAATTCTTTGGTTTGTCCGCGTTTTGTAGCGAAACTCTCACAGCTAACGGACTTGAACTCTACTACAACAGGTTTATCCCAGACAGCCCGGTCTATGATCCCATAGGCGAAGATACGAGGCTATATTTCGACGATCAAAATGACAAATGGTTTTTGCGGGAGAAGAACGGCTTATCGAAGCTGATTTCACGTTTCGTTGTTGTCAGCTGCCTGATAGTAAATGCCAGCGGTCCTGGAAAGTGCCAAGCTTTTGTTGTGTTTTTGAAAGGTCGTGCTGACCCATTGATTTTTTGGGATGGCGTTATAGAGGCTTCTGAGCTTCGCAGGCAGACTCAGTTTCATCAAAGAGGATTGAGCTACGCGCGGAAAGATCTTTATCATGAGTCTTTTCTTCGTGCGTTGAGATTGTGTAAGGCGGTTTATTTTCTTACACTACCGAAACATGCGGGCTGGAATATAAAACCGGATGGTTCGTTGATATTCGTTGATTCGGCAATGATGAAACCTGAATTCGAGGGCTTGTTCATGAAAAATGAGGCTGAGGATAAGAAGAAGTGCGATAAAAACAAACTGCACAATATTTTCCGCGATATTTCCTTAGTGAGAGCTGAACACGAGTTCGATGATGTTGTAGCTGAATTCCACAGCCTGCTCCCGGATGCACTTCCGATAAAGATCGGTACAGTGATTTCGGCAACGAGTCGCCTCCTTCCTCACTACAAGGCGGAGGGGCTTGTTCAGGATAGGTTGTGGGTAGTGGAAACTTCCGACGATGCAACTTCAAAGACTATGATTGCAACGATACAGAATCGGAATCATCTGACGACGGAAGCACTCTTCTCTTCGATGCGGCTTCCGTATATCGAAGAGGAGATACAGAGATACGTCGATTGTGTTGCAGTTATGCGTCATTCTTGTGCTATCTGTTCAAAGTGCGATTTTGATAAAATATTAAAATATTTATATGAATTGATACAAAATGGATATTCAGAGAATGACAACGGCAGGTTGATACCTACTTTATTTATCGATAATGCCGGGATCATACCTGAGGAATTCCAGATACATCAGCTCTCTATTTCTGATACACTCAGAATCGATAACATCGAACAAGCTCAGAGAATACTCGGAGAGCTTGACTATCATATCGTGAAGAATACCGAGCGGAATCCCGACGCAGTGCAGCAAAGCTTAAAAGCAGCGATAACCGAGGCAAAAGAAAAGGTAACGGCGCTTCCAAAGCGTAGTCAGAGCAGTTCAGCGGTAATGTTCATCGCAACCGCTCTGCTTCTGAAGGAAGGCGGTATTCTGACTGAGGCTGACATTGATGCGATGATACAGTGGCTACATACTGAAGCTAAGGAAAGAACATCCATGACCCGTAGTGTTTGCAAAACCATAGGTACTGCGTTGAGCAATGCGATATGCAACAGAAGACTTCCGATTGCCAAACAGTATGGACCTCCTTTCTGGAATCCTGATAGAGCTCTTATCGCAAGAGACGATACGTTCAACATCACGAAGGAAACTCTGGAGGATGAAATCTTACCAGAGCTACCAGTCGGAAAGAATAAAGCTCTCGAATACTTAGAGGAAGAGGATGTTCTCTTTACTAATAAGGGAGAGGCTCAGAAAACATGGACGGTAGAGACTGAAGACGGGAAAAGAAAGCCAAGACGCTTCTACTCATTTTCAAGGGATCTGCTAACTCCTGAGGCGAACAGAACAGTCGACGAAGCAGTAGCTTCTGATTTGTTCCATAAGCTCGATAAGAATATCAACAACTTCTTCCCATTTATCAAGCATCGTTGTCTGGATATGGTAGCCGGCCAGCAAATTGTTGACTACAAGCACGGAAATACCTTCATTGATGTTACTGGCTCGTTAGGTTCCGGTAAAACCGACTGGATTATGATGCAGGTCGTTCAGAGAGCAAAGGCTGGGGATGTTGTAGTAGTTTTTGATCCTACAAATGCCTTTTGTCAAGAAGAACTATCGGCGCACAGAATTCCGGAAGAAATAATAGATAATTATTTTACCTTCTGGGATATGTCAAAACAAGGCTGGCCCGTTAACATTCTCGACTTTGAGGGCTGTGAGGATATAACTCAACGTGTTCAAAGACTGTCAAGTTTTCTCATCTCAGGAATGCATCTTACTGGTCCGAATCAAAAAGCTATAATTATGACGAAGTCTGAGGAATGGCTTAGGGAATATGAGATAAATAACAGCCCCAGTATTCATGACTTGTCGGAAAGATTTGACGGAGATGCTGAAGAACGCAAGTTAAAAAAGAAGCTTGATGCACTATTAAGCACAGTAAAAGATATGAAAAACGAAGTACAACCTCCCGGCTGGAATAACTTGCTCACTGAGCGAGGAAAGGTTCTGGTTGTATCGGCTGGCAATGCAACTATACACCCTGATGCGAATCCGTTCGATATCCTTTTTGACACCCTGTATTCCTTCAAGGATAAGAACAGGGAGGGGCAGATGACGGTGGTACTTGATGAGGTTCAAACGTTGAATCATCGGAATGACAGTACCCTTGTACACATTCTGAGCCGTGTTAGAAAGCTTGACATTTCTGTTATCCTTGCATCGCAGGATTATCTGAACAGAAGTCTTGCAGCGGTCTATAAATACTGCGGAACGCATATTATATTCAGACCTCTCGGTGAAGAATGTATAAAGGCGGTAGCGGAGCTCACTAAACTCGATATCAACGTTATCAGGACTCTTCCGGATTTCTGTTGTGCGATTATGGGAGCTATATACAGCGAATACAGCAAGAAAAACATTCAACTGAAATCTGCTGTAATTGGTGAGACATATCGCCCACCATACGTCGGGAACTACGATAAAATTGAATAATGGAATTGTCAAGAAATGTGCAGTCAGGAAATACCCAAAATCTTGGATAGGCCGGAGTCAGGCAGCGTGGTGAGCCAGCCCAGTTGAAGTCCTTAGTGCCACAGGTGGGAGACCGCCTTCGTTGAAG
>Ga0208824_1001025_pt1 | contig 26766 bp, 16 predicted proteins | sample AD_JPNTR3_MetaG_FD_184447 | JGI IMG/M metagenome (GOLD analysis project Ga0208824, IMG submission 184447) | Active sludge microbial communities of municipal wastewater-treating anaerobic digesters from Japan - AD_JPNTR3_MetaG (SPAdes) (version 2) | ecosystem: Engineered > Bioreactor > Anaerobic...
GAGAATGAGGTCTTCCCCTCCTCTTGCCGGTGTGCCAACGAACCACACGTCAAGCACTGCATTTGTGGCGGTACGGCCTGACCATCGAATGGTTGTTTCATATGAGGCTCTTGCAAAACCCCCCGCTCCGCAGCGCCTGACGGCCTGCGCGCGGGCGTTTTTGTAAGTGAACCGTCCCGCACCGCCAGCGGGCAGGCATGACGCTTCAGCTTACGCCACATCGCTTTCTGCGCAGCACCATGCCACGCCCAAAACGACAGGTAAAGTATCGCACATTCCGGGGCATTTGTCTACCCCCCCCCCCCCCCCCCCCCATTTTGTTGTAGAATGTTGCCGCGCAATATGTTATGATATACCCGTAATTCAGGCAAACAGGCTTGACGCCCGGAAAGGAAACGGAAACTCATGCAGGAAAAGCGACATTGCACACCGATAGGCCAGTTGTGGAACAGCATCCAGTCCTGGCTCTTCCCGATGCTGGAGGACGAGATCGGCGAGCTTGATGAGAAGCAACGCCTGTTCATCGCGGTCTGCGAGTTGTGTGCTCCGCAGAATCACATGGGGGCCTATCGCTGGATCGGCAACGGCTGCCCGCCGCATGACCGGCTGGCGTTGTGCAAGGCGTTCATTGCCAAGGCTGTCTGGGACTTCCCAACCACGCGCGCCCTGATCGACGCCATCCGCCATTGGCCGGCACTGCGCCGGTTGTGCGGCTGGGAGACGCTCGGTGAAGTTCCCACGGAGGCAACATTCTCGCGTGCCTTCGCCGCCTTCGCCGCCAACGGATGTCCGCAGCAGATTCACAAGGCGCTGATAGAAACCCGCTATGGCGACAAGCTTGCCGGGCACGTCAGCCGCGACGCCACAGCAATCCACGCCCGCGAGAAGGCCGTGGCCAAGCCGGAGCCCGCTCCCAAGCGCGGCAAGCGCGGCCGGCGCGGGAAGGGCGAGCCACCTGCGCCACCGCCGGATCCGACACGGCTGCAACTGCAGCTCAATCGCGATTTAAAGGAGAATCTGGCCGATTTGCCCACGTCCTGCGACTGGGGCTGCAAAAGGAACAGCAAGGGCAAGACAGAATGCTGGCGCGGCTACAAGGCTCATCTGGACGTGATCGACGGCGATATCCCGGTCAGTTTCATACTCACATCCGCCAGCCTGCACGACAGCCAGGTCGCCATCCCGCTGGCACAGATGACCGCTGAGCGCGTCGTCAACCTCTATGATCTGGCCGACGCCGCCTACGACGCCAGGGAGATTCGCGAGATGTCAGCGCGGCTGGGGCACGTGGCGCTCATTGACCACAATCCGCGCCGCGGCGAGAAGATCGTGTTCTCCCCCGCGGAAGCCCAGCGCTTCAAGGAACGCTCGGCGGCCGAGCGGGTCAACAGTCATCTCCACGAGGAGCATGGCGGACGCCATGTCATGGTGCGCGGCCCGGTCAAGGTGGCGACCCATCTGTCCTTCGGGCTGCTGGTAATAGCCGCCGAGCAGATTCTCAGAATGCTAGCCTGAACAACCCGCGACGGACTACACACCCCGAAAACCCGCCAGCGACCGGTCGGGAACGGCGGAGTCTGCACGGAAACAGCCTAAAAGCAGGGGAAAAGCCCTGTTTCGCCCGCTTGTTCTGCGGCACCCCGCCGCATCATCAAAAATTCCTGCAAAACCCTCCCGTATGCAAGCCTGACGGCCTGCGTTTGGGAGGGTTTTGCAAGAGCCTCTATGGAGATACAGACTATAGCCTAAGCGCCTCCGTCATGCAAGCGCCAATCTTCCATCTGCGGATAAACCAAAAAGCGGCGTCGCGCGGAAACCCGCTTGCCGCGCGCACCAGATTTATTTGCCAGACTTACGGAGTTTTCGCCGCGCGCAGCGCGGCCGGTCAAGCAGACGCTTGACCCTCCCGGCGCTTCGCGAGCCGCGCCACTTGAAAATTGAGCGTTGAACGTTAGACAAAAAACTGGCGCGGGTGAAGCCCACAATCCAAAATTCCTACCACGAAATACTCGAAAAGGCACAGCACTGTGTTTCGTTGTTCATACGCCCCCCAAAAAACCTCTGTGTTCTCTGTGCTCTCTGTGGTTCCAAAAAACCGAGCAGTGCCTCCCCAAAAAATCTGTGTTAATCTGTGCCCATCTGTGGATGAAAAACCAAAAAGCGGCGTCGCGCGGAAACCCGCTTGCCGCACGCACTCCAAATCTCTTCGTCAGACTTGCGAGGCGGGGCAAGGGACAACTCCTAAATCCTAAATCCTAAATTCTCCTTCGGGTGCGCATTCAACGACGTTGAATCGCACCCGCGCGCCCATCAGCGTACCACGCGCGCGCTGCCGCCCGCCACGACTTTTTCGACCTCTGCCTTCGATGCCATCGAGGTGTCGCCGGGCGTGGTCATCGCCAGTGCACCGTGGGCGCAGCCGTAATTGACCGCCTTCTGCGCGTCGTTGAAGGTCAGGAGACCGTAGATCAATCCCGAAGCGAAACTGTCGCCGCCGCCCACGCGGTCGTAAATCCAGAGGTCTTTCATCTCCATCGCCTGATGGAAAGAGCCGTCATACCAGCAGATCGCGCTCCAGTCGTTTACCGAAGCACTCTTGACCGTGCGCAGCGTGGTCGCCGCAACCTTGAAGTTGGGAAACTCCTTCAAGGCGCGTTCGATCATGCGCTTGAAGCCGTCGATCGGCAAGGCGCTCAGATTGGCGTCCACGCCCTCCACCGCCAGACCGAGGCAAGCCGTATAATCCTCCTCGTTGCCGATCATGACATCCACATACTTGGCCAGTCGGCGATTGACTTTGCGACACGCCTCTTGACCGCCGAACGCCTTCCAGAGCGAAGGGCGGTAGTTCAGATCATACGAGATGATCGTGCCGTGCTTGCGCGCCGCCGCCATCGCCTCCTCAAGCACAAGCGGTGTCGTTTCTGACAGTGCCGCGTAAATGCCGCCGGTATGGAACCAGCGCGCGCCCAACGTGCCGAAGACATATTCCCAATCGATATCGCCCGGCTTCAACTGCGATGCCGCCGAATGGCCGCGATCACTGACGCCCAGCGCGCCGCGCAGACCGAAACCGCGCTCTGTGAAATTGAGCCCGACACGCGTGGCCGCACCAATCCCGTCAAATGGCACCCACTTGATGAGCGAAGTGTCCACACCACCCTGCATCACAAAATCCTCGACCAAGTGCCCGATGTCATTTTCGGGCAACGCCGTCACCACAGCGGTCTGAAGACCGAAGCACTTGCGCAGACCGCGCGCCACATTGTATTCACCGCCCCCCTCCCACACTGTGAACGAACGCGCGTTCTTGATGCGTGAATCGCCCGGATCAAGGCGCAACATGATCTCGCCTAAAGAGATTTCATCGAAACGGCAACTGCCAGCGGGTTTGATGGTCAACGTTGACATGGGATTTCCTCATCAATGATGTTTGAGCCTCTTGCCAAACCCCTCGTGACATGGGCGTCCCGCCCATGAAACACGGGCAAGATGCCCGTGCCACACCTATAAACAAGGGGTTTTGCAAGAGCCTCGTTTAACCAACCGGTAACCAGTATACCTATTCTAGTCGGCATGACAACGGAGAAAACCGTGGGAGAGGCTTATTTGGTAGTGTTGTAATCGTCCTATCGTGCTACAATGCGGCGAGAAAAGAGTAACAGGGGGCTTTGCAGTTGCCTCGGAGGAAAGGTGAAAATGAAAAAGCTGATCAGTATCGTTCTGGTGTCTCTCGCGGTCCCGCTGCTGCGGGCTGAGTTCTCGGCTGGCTTCGCGCGGCTGGACATCACGCCGCCCCCCGGGCTTCCAATGCCCGGATACTTCAGCAAGCGCATCGGCGACGGCGTGCTTGATCCGCTGTGCGTGGAGTGCGTTGCCGTCTCGGACGGTACAAATGACGCGCTGATCTATTCCGTTGATGACCTGCACCTCACCGGTCCGTTCTTCGAGAAGGCGTTCCCCGCCATCACGGCGGCGACGGGCGTACCGCGCGACCGCATCTATGTCCACTCCACGCATACGCATACCGGTGTCGCCGACATGCCGAGGGGAAGCTACACGCCGGAGGAGAATCAGCTTGTTACCTCCTATGCCGAACTGCGTGTCGCCAAGCTCGCCGATGCCGGGCGTGCCGCGCTCGCCGACCGCGCACCGGCGACGATTTCGATCGGACAGACCGAATGCAAGGGCGTTTCCTTCATCCGGCGTTATCGCATGAAAGACGGCTCCTCGCGCACGAATCCAGGGACCTCGAACCCCGATGTCGTGGCGGCGATCGGCACACCGGACGAGTCGCTTCGCGTCGTCCGCTTCAAGCGGAAGGGCGCGCCGGATATCGCCATTATCAACTTCGGCACGCACCCCGACACGGTCGGCGGCACAAAGTACTCCGCCGACTGGCCGGGCGCCGTGCGCCAGACGTTTGAGAGTGCTATCGGTGGCGGCGTGAAGTGCCTCTTCCTCAACGGCGCACAGGGCGACGTGAACCATCACATGCGTCTTCCGCCACCGGCGCGCCAGGCGCTCTACGCGGCGCGGGGAAACGGGACAAACCCCAAGGCAATCGCAACATTCATGGGACGCGCTGTCGCCGGGGCGGCGATCTCCGTGTGGGATATTTGCGAAGATGTGCCCTCCGGTCCGGTGCGCGGCATAGTGAAGGCGCACCCGTTGCCGACAAACCGTCCCAGTGCCGACGAAATCAAGTGGATCGAACTCTTTGACGCGGGACGTAAGAATGAAATCCCGCTCAAGGGCATGGAACTCACGACGCTCACAAGTCCGGGGGGACGTGCACGGGCACTGAAAGACGGTCCCGACAGCAGGGAGATTCTCATCAGCACACTGGTGATCGGCGACGCGCTCGCGTTTGCAGGTATCCCCGGCGAGCCGTACGTCGACATCGGCCGTGCGATCAAGGCGCAGTCGCCGTTCGCAACAACGATCATCTCGTGTCTCACAAACGGCAGCCACGGCTATTTCCCTAGCACACAAGCCCATCAAGAAGGAGGCTACGAAGGTCTTTCCTCTTGGTTCGCCGCCCCTGCGGGCGATATGATTGTGGCGGCTGGCGTGACACAACTCAAGGAGTTGCGGGGGAAAAACAAGGAGTAGCGGCACAGTGCCGAATACTAGGCCCGCTTCTTCTTTCGGACCCGCCCCGACGTCACGCGATTGAGCATACGTCCAGACATCCGCTTCCCTCCCGAACTGCCGATCTCCGCACATGCGGCGGAGATCACGACAGCGCTGCGCAATCACCCGGTCATCATCGTCTGCGGCGACACCGGTTCAGGGAAAACCACCCAGCTTCCTAAAATCGCGCTCGCGGCCGGACGCGGACAGCGCGGGCTCATCGGCTGCACCCAACCGCGACGCCTCGCAGCCCTGGCGATGGCGCACCGCGTGGCCGAAGAGTTCGGCCAAACCCCCGGCGGGGTTGTCGGCTACCAGCACCGCTTCGACAAGAAGCTGTCGCGCGACAGCGTGATCAAGTTCATGACCGACGGCATCCTGCTGGCGGAGACGCGGCGCGACCGGCTCTTCCGCGCCTATGACACGTTGATCATCGACGAAGCGCACGAGCGCTCGCTGAACATCGACTTCCTGCTCGGCATTCTCAAGCGTGTGCTCGCGCGCCGCCGCGACCTCAAACTGATTATCAGCTCCGCCACGCTGGACGTGCAGCGCTTCTCTGAATTTTTTAACAACGCCCCCATCCTCTCCGTTCCCGGCCGGCTCTATCCGATCGAAACGCGCTGGCGTCCGCCCGATGAGGCGGACGACCCCGACCTGCCCCGGCAGATCGCCAACGCATGCGATAAGCTGATGGCTGAAGGCCCGGGCGACATTTTGGTTTTCCTGCCCGGTGAACGCGATATCCGTGATGCCGCCGAAACGCTCACCGGTCGGCGTCTGCCGAACACCGAAATTATCCCGCTGCTCGCCTCGCTGCCCGCTGGCGAACAGCAGCGCGCTTTCCGTCTCTCATCCAACCGCCGCATCATCCTCTCCACCAACGTGGCCGAAACTTCGGTGACCCTGCCCGGCATCCGCTACGTGATCGACTCCGGACTGGCGCGCCTTAGCCGTTACAACGCGCGTACGCAGGTGCAGCGTCTCCAGATCGAACCGATCTCGCAAGCCAGCGCCAACCAGCGCCAAGGCCGCTGCGGACGCCTCGCGCCCGGCATCTGCATCCGTCTGTACGACGAAGATGATTTCCGCAAACGCGATCCGTTCACCCCGCCTGAGATTGTGCGCTCCAGTCTGTCCGGTGTGATCCTCACCATGCTCGACCTTGCGCTGGGCGATATCGAATCGTTCCCCTTCATCGATCCGCCGTCGCCCGCGATGATCCGCGACGGCTACCGCCAACTCGATCTCCTCGGTGCCCTAGAAAGCCCACCGTCCCCAACATCCGATGCTGAGGTCAGCGACTCCGTCCCCCCTACCCTCTCGGCGCTCGGTCGACGGCTCGCGCGGCTGCCGCTCGATCCGGCTCTGGCCCGCATTCTCTTCGCGGCGCACCACGAAAAGGTTCTAGCCGACGCCCTGATCGTCGTGGCCGCGATGGAGTGCGATGATCCGCGCCGCCGGCCCATCGAGAAACAGGCCGAGGCCGACAAACTCCACGCACGCTTCCTCACGCCGCTCTCTGACTTCGCCGCCACCCTCCGCCTCTGGCGCTGGTATCACGAACAGACCGCCGGTGCCTCACAATCACGCGCGCGCCGTCTCTGCAAAGACAACTTCCTTTCCTACCCGCGCATGCGCGACTGGATCGATCTGCGCGGCCAGCTCGAACGCCTCTGCACCGAGTTGCAACTCGACGTCACATCCGCATCCGGCGGCGACAACGGCCTTCACCGCGCCCTGCTGACCGGCCTGCTGGGCAATCTCGGCAAACGCGATCCCGAGATCGGCGACTATCGCGGTGCGCGCGGGATCCGCTTCTCAATCTTCCCCGGCTCGGGTCTCGCCAAACTTAAAGAGGCGAAACCGGCCCTGCCCGACCGCACGAAACCATCCACTGCTAGCCGACGTCCCAACGTGCTTTCGCGCGATTGGATTCTGGCGGGCGAACTGGTTGAAACCTCGCGCCTCTTCGCGCGAACCGCCGCGTGTATTGATCCGTCGTGGATTGAACCCATCGCCAAACGGTTCTGTAAGTCCAGCTACCACTCCCCATCCTGGGATGAGCGGCGCGGCTTCGTACGCGTCCGGGAGCGCGTCACCCTTTTCGGGCTTGTGCTGGTCGAAGGCCGCACTCGCGACTACAGCCGTATTGAACCGGCCGAAGCGCGCGCGATCTTTATCCGCGAGGGGCTGATCGCCGGTGCCTTCCCCAAGCCGGTGCCGCCCTTCCTCAGGGACAATCTCGCGCGTATCCGTACCTTGCTCGACGCCGAAGAAAAGACGCGCCAGCACGGTGCGCTCTTTGATCCAGAAACCGCCTTTGCTTTCTACGACACCCGCCTGCCGCCGGAGCTGTGCAGTGCCGCTGACCTGCGCCGCTGGCTGCGCGAACATGCGGATGCGGCCAACACGCTGACCATGACCGAAGCGGATCTGCCGCCCGTTCGCGACCTCTCGCAGATGTATCCGGATGCCGTCACGCTCTCCGGCAACCGCCTAGCCCTGACCTATCGCAACGCGCCCGGCGAAACGGACGACGGCATCACCTGCACCGTGCCGGCTGCCATCCTACCGCTGGTCGCGGCATGGCGCAGCGAGTGGCTGGTGCCCGGATTGCTGGATGAAAAACTGCGCTGGATGATACACGTCCTGCCGACCCGTTACCGCCGTCTGCTGCAGCCGATTGACGAGACGCTGAGCATGTGCCGCAGTTATCTCCAACCCGGACAGGGCTCGTTGAACGAGGCCTTTTCGGATGCGCTGTACACCGCGCGCAACATCCGTGTGCCGACTGACTATTGGAATGAAGATGCGGTTCCCGATCACCTGCGCATGCGATTCGTGGTTCAGGATGAGACGGGGCGCGAACTGGGCAGCGGGCGCAACATCGCCCTGCTGGTCAAGCTCTTCGCGCCGCGCAACGAGGGCGCGAGCGCCACCGTGCGGACGCCAGACCTGCGTTGGCAAAAGGACGGCCTGACGCAATGGGATTTCGGCGCGCTGCCCGCGCAAATCGACGCGGGCAAGGCGGGCTGGTCGCTCATTCACTATCCGGCCTTGGTCAATGCTGGCGACACCGCATCGCTGCGCTTGTTCGCAACGTCCGCCGAAGCCGCCGCCGCTCACGACAAAGGCGTATGCCGCCTGATCGCAATCGCACTCGGCAAAGAGTGGAAGCGCGTGACGCAACCGCCGTCGTTACCGTTCGATGTCGCCGCATATCTTAAGCAACTCGACATGAGCGCCGAATCCCTAGGGAAGGAACTCGGCCGTGCCGCGTTGCGCGAGACGTTCACCGAGGGCCGTCCACCGATCCGCGACGCCGAGACCTTTCAGGAGCGTCTCGCCGCCGAACGCGGGCGTCTGCATGGCGTACATCTCGCGCGCACGCGGTTGACAGTTGCAATCCTGCACGCCGCCCGCGACGTAGAGCGCGATCTACTGGCGGCCACGCTACCGACCGAAACTCAGGAAGACCTGACCGAACAGTTGGCATGGCTGATTTTCCCGGGATTTGCGGAATCAATCCTGTCCGCCCGGCTCCAGCATCTGCCGCGCTATCTCGAGGCCTGCCGCATACGTATCCAGCGGGCGCAGGGCAATCCGCAAGGCGACTTACGTAAACTCAACGACCTGCAACCGCTCTGGCAGCGCTACACGGACTTCATCGCGCTCGATGAGCCGCCGCGCCACGATCCCGTCCAGTTGACCGAATACCGCTGGCAGATCGAGGAATTGCGCGTCTCGCTTTTCGCGCAGGAGTTACGCACCCCCGCGCCGGTCTCGCCCAAGCGGCTGGATGCATTGTGGCGGCAGGTGCTGTTGCCGTGACATCTTGGTTTCTGGGCCTTATCGACCGATAAGGCACTACTGAACCCCAACCAGCCGTTTCGCTAATTCAGCGGCTGAAGCTGCATCCGGCGAGTAGCCATCCGCCTCGATCTCATCGCAGAACGCCTGCGTCACCGGCGCACCGCCGATGATGACCTTGGCTGACAGACCAGCCGCGCGCACCGCCTCCACGACGCTGCGCATCGACACCATCGTGGTTGTCAGCAATGCCGAAACCCCGACGATCTTGGCGTCGTGTTCCTGCGCCAGAGATACAAACTTCTCCGGTGCCACGCTGATTCCAGCATCCACCACTTTGAAACCGGCACCTTCCAGCATCATGCCCACCAGATTCTTGCCGATGTCGTGGAGGTCGCCTTTGATCGTTCCTATCACCGCTGTCGCGAAAGGCGTCACGCCGGCCGCCACCAGATGCGGCTTCAAAACCTCGGTTGCCTGTTTCATCGCGCGCGCGGCCAGCAACACCTGCGGTACGAACACCTCGTTTTTCTTGAACTTCTCGCCGATCACCGTCATGCCGGCACAGAGCCCATCATTCAACAAAACCGACGCAGCCACCCCCTGCTCAATCGCCGCCGTCACGAGGCTCACCACCTCGGGTGCGCGTCCCTTGATCAGCGCCTCCTGAATCTGCCCGACACTCATCCTCGCATCTCCCTTTGCCCGATTCAGCTCTTCAAGCGCATCCAAGAGGCGAGCTTAACATTGCGTGCTTCGGCCGACTGCAGGCCCTCCGGCGTATTCGACTTTGCGGCTCGCTCCAAGGTTTCGATCCGTGCCAAAAATGCCCGCTGATTAGCCTCAAACTGCTCGCGTTCCTCTTCGCGGCTTTTCCGCTCGGCCGCCATATCGTGATCACGCTGCCGCAACTGCTCCTCAAGTTCCTCGATCTGCCGTACGCGCTTCTCACCCTCAATGATCTGCGCATGCAGGCGCGTGCCCTCTGTTTCAAGCAGTTGCACTTTATCTCGTAGTTCGCGCTCCTTGGTCTCGGCCAGCCGCATCTCGCGCTGATGCATCACACGCATATTTTCAAGGTCAGCCCGCAAACGAGCAACCTGCGGATCCGAAGGCAGTTCGCGCACGGTGCGCCGTGTCATGTCGCCCGGGCTTCCGCCCAGATGCCGCAACAGTTTTTGGCGGCGTTCCATCAGCGACTGCTGACGCTGCGTGCTCCAGTTTTTGAGCTGCTCGGCCTGCGTCTTTTCACGCTCCAATGCCGCCGCCAGCTCCGTCACTTCAGCGTTGATCAACTCATAAACGGCCGCCTGATCCGCATAGAAACGCGCGGTCTCCTCGGGCGGTTGCGAGCACAACTTCTCCAGTTCGGTGATCTTCTCCTGATAGGCTATGTCGCGCGCGTTGGCATCGTTAAGCACCTCGGCCAAGGAGGCCTCGCCAGCACACGCGCGCTCCTCGGCCTCCGCACGCGCCTTCTCGGCGGCTTTGACACGCGCCTCGGCTTCTTCAAGTTTCTGGCCAAGCGTCTTCACCCGCATACGCTCTTCTTCCCACTCCGTCTCACTCGTGCGGGCCCGCGCATCGGCCTCCGCACGCGCGGCTTCCGCCGTCTTGACACGCTCCTCGGCCTGTGCCAAATCCGCCGTCAACGCTTCAATCTGCGGTGTCATGCCAACCGCCTCCTCGAGCTGCTGTTCGAGCCGCTTGATCTGCTGTCGCAATTGTTCTAACTTGCGCTCATTGGCTTTGGTGTCCTTCTCAGCGTTGCGGATCAGCTCCTCTTTCTGGGCCTCAGCCTCTTTCAGCAGCGTGGACAGCACCTCGCGCTCATGCTGGATCGTCTCCAGAGCATTGGCATCCGACAGCTTCGACAACCGGTCGCGCTGCTCGCTGACAATCGTTTCCAACTCATGAACGCGGCGCTGCAAAACCTCCTCCGGCATGGCGTCGCGCGGTCGCTTCTCATCGCCGGGTACTGCGTCTGCCGACTCCGTGTCTGTATCCACGTCCTCAGCCGCGACGACCTGCGCGGTCGCCGAAACCTTGCCGCTTTTGATCAATGCCTCAGCAGCCAGCCGATTGAGCGGCCCGCGCAACTCACCATCGCCATCGTCCACGAACCAGCGCATATCCAGCAGATCCACCGAAACCGCCGGCACCCATTCCTTACGATCTAGAGACACCTCATGCCCGGGCAAGATCCGGCCCTGCTCGGCCCAGACGATCAGCCCCTGCGTCGCGACAGGGCCAAAGACCGTTTCACCGTTGATGCGGAGAAACCACTGGCGGTTGTCGTCATGTCCATTCTTTTGTTCCGTCATAGTAGCCACCTGAAAACTGTCTCATTCTTCACGCGTCACGTCTAGCGATTTTTTGCAAAAAGCGCTTGGCCCCGCGCCCCGAGCCGTTCCAACTCGCGTTGCGCCTGCCATTCAAGTTCCGCCAGCGAAAGGCCGTTTAATCTCTCGCCGAAGGCGCCCGCCGCCGCCGACGGTTCAGAGGGACGCTCAGAATACCGCGCCTCATCCGGCCTTTCGGGAGGGAGCACCTCAACATCAATCACCGTATCCGATACGGGCCGCGCATCAGCCGCCCGCCGAAGCTCCTCGACCTCCGCCAGCGCCCGCTGTGCTTCAGCCTGCCAGTCAGCCCGCTCGCGCTGGGCCGTCTGACACGCCTCTTCTGCGGCCCGCAGCCGCGTCCGCCACTCCCGCGCATCCGCACGCGAACGCTCGAAGTCAGCCTCGGCCTGACGGTACCGGTCTGTCCAGTCTGCCACATCGGCAAGCGCCTGTTGCAATGCCGCCTCTGATTCGGCACGCGTCTGAGCCAGCAACGCCTCCGCTTCTTTCAACCACGCGGCATACATCTCGCTGAGCGACACACGCTCAGCCTCGCCCTCCGCCGCACGCTGTTGGGCCTGACGGCACAGCTCCTCCTGTTGCTGCGCATGCGCCTGTGCCTGTTGCAACGCCTCCGCCAAGCGCAGACACTCCGCTTTCGCCTCGCGCACATCAAGCGCGGTGCGATGGCACAGCTCCTCCTGTTGCTGCGCATGCGCCTGTGCCTGTTGCAACGCCTCCGCCAAGCGCAGACACTCCGCCTCTGCATCGCGCGCGTCGAGTGCAGTGCGACGGAACAGCACCGCATGCTGCGCAATCGCCCCTTCATTGATCAGCCCCCGCACCGCGTCACGGTGGATAGGGCCATAAAACTGCCCGTTCTCCACCTCAACGACCCACTCCATCTCCAAGGCAGGCTCAGCCGTCGCGGGCGACCACTCGACACCATCCCGCGAGATTTCATTCGCCGGGCCGATGCGACCATCACGCACCCAGCTTTTCAAAACCTCAAATGCAACCGGTCCGTACCGTCCGCCCTCATGATCGCGCACCCACCATGTCGGGGCATGCGCTTCAGTATCGGAATGCCGTATTTCCGTTGACACACTTGTCCTCTCGTTTGTCGATAAAGACGAATCAGATTTTCATTTTATGCGATTGCTCGGCCAATCTCAACGCCAATCACAATTAAAGTAAAGTGACGCCCCGTTTTTTCATACCACTCGTCACTAACCACGAGTCACCGCATCAACCTTTCGGAATACTTTTTGACCACTTGACCCCAGAGCGCCTCTGTGCCACCATTCCCCCATGCAACACGATCGTTTGTCCTGCGCTTCTACCGTTGTCGTGCTGTCACGGGGTACCGCCACCAGACAGTAGCGTATCGCTGGAACCGGGGGCGATAGGACTTAAAAACAGGAGGAGATGGCCATGCTTGAACAGTCGCGGAGTCAGGGGTTTTTCCAGACGTATGGGTGTCTTTCTAGAAGGCGCATGTTGCAGGGGGTGGCGGGGCTCGCGGCCGTCGGCCTCCCGCCGTCAGCGGTGCCCGTGCCGGAGCCTCCAAAGCAAAAAACCGTTTATATCTCATTTCTGCTGCACGGCAACATGTGCTATGACCGCTACACTAAGCAGGAGATCCGCGAGAAGTTTCCAAGCATCTACGCCACAGGCCTGCGCGCCCTCAAAGCCTATCCAGAGGTGACGGCTCATATCGATTTCCCGGGACTGACGCTGCTCAGCCTGAAACGCTATGCGCCCTGGTTTTTGGAGGAACTGAAGCCGCTGGTGGACCGCCGACAGGTCGTTATGGCGGGGTGCCAGTACGCCGCGAGCCACGCGCTCGCGTCGGACGAAGAGTCCGATCTGGTCGCAAGCCGCGTCAGCATGGAACTGATGCGCCGGGAACTGCAGTCCGATTGTGCGACCTTCTTTCCCCAAGAGATTGTGTTTCATCCTCAAATGCCGCATATCATGAACCAGATCGGCGTCCGACGGCTGATCGTCATGCCCGACGGTTGGGACAGACCGCGGCGCGTGCAGGGGATCGACGGCAGCGCGGTGGATGTCTTTCCCCTCGATCTTCGCTCAATCCGGCTCGGTCAGCTCGAGGCGTATTACGACTCGCATGCCGACGGTAGCTTCATCATGGCCGGTGGCGATTTCGAGCAGCTCGGTGACATCGCCGCCTACGTCGCCGAGATCGCACGGCTGGCGCAAAAAGGTAAAATCATCCGTTGGACCACGGTCGAGCGGTACACGCAGGAGGTCGGCATCCACGTCACGTGCGCGGCACCCCATCCGTTCGGCCAGGCGCGGGAGGACCGCGAGCCCAGCCCCAGCTTTTCGCGCTGGACCGCGCGCCCGATGGACATGAACTGGCACGGGCATGCCGTGAAAGCGCTGGACGCCCTGCGCGCCGCGGGGTTCGCCCATGCCGCGGCCGCTCTTCACCGGATCGGGCCGGTGGACGTGCCGCTAAAACAGGCGTGGACGACACCGCCCGACAACCCGTGGGACGCGTACTTCGAAGAGGTCGGCGAATTTCCAGAGACCGAAGCCCTTTGCCTGGCCCCCGGCGGCGAACCGACCGTGCTCTCGCGCGCCTGGCACCATGCGCTGATCGGCCTGAATTCAGACTCCAGCGGCTGGTTTCCTTGGACGCCGCGCACGCTGCACCGGGAGACCGTGCTGGACACCTCCCGCGCCTATTCGAACGAGGTGCTGGCGCGCTTCGCACAACAGGTGGCGGCGCGCCTCAGCCAGCCTGCGGCGGGCTGTGCGGGCTATGTGCTCGCGCTGAATCCCGCGCCCTCCCGCACGGCGGATATTTCGTTCGCAGTCGACGGTCCGTTAGCGCTCGTAGCTGCGGACGGTTCGCCGCTTCCGGGGGATGTTGCCTGCCGCGCGGGGCAGTGGACCGCCTCCGCGCGGGTCGAACTTCCCGCATACGGCTACCGTTTATTAGGATTGCGGGAGAGGCCAGATGCGCAACCGGCCGCAGAGTGGCGGGCAGGCCGCGACGTGTCGGCTGACGGCAAGTGCGCGGCACTGACGGAAGGACGCTTGATTGTAGCCGAGGGCTCACGCCAGATCGAGATCACGGTCGCGCCCTTTAAGCTCAGCGATCCTTCGGGTGCAGCAACGACGGAAGAGGTGCGGCCGGACTGGACGCGCGCGACGACTCGCGTGCGGGAAACACCGTTCGGTCCCGAGCTTGAGGTCTTCACCGAACTGGCTTGGGCCGTGTGGATCAGGCTGGTTATCGGTCTTCGGCCGGACCGCTTCGAGATGACTGCCGGCGTCCAAGTCGACATGCCGCGCCGGATCGGAATGGGCAAGTATGACCCGGCAGGCTTGCTGCTAGAGTTCCGCGGTTGGCCCGGCCGTGTCCGCTACGACATCCCTTATGCAACAATCGAGCACGCTAATCCCGAGCCGTCATTCATCGCAGTGCAGCGCTTCGCCTCCATCGCTTCCGATGATGCAGCCTTCGCCGTGGTGGCGTTGGGCGGAAACCAGTCGTTCCGCGTCGCGCCACAGGACGGCGTCGTGGCAGCGAATCTGGGGGCCTCTCTTCAGGGCCGGGCGGACAAACGACCGGAGTGCAAGATTCTTCCCAGTGGTTACGCCAAGCACGTAATCAGCTCGGGCGGCGACCCGTTTCTGGGCGGATACGAGTATCGCTTCAGCCTTGTGTTATGCCCCACTGTGGAAGTGGCCGCGATTGCGTACCGACTCCGCACTGGCGTACCGCTGTTCCGCGTCCGGCCGGGCAACGGCGAATGGCCTGCGCAGCAGGGCCTGTTTGCGCTCGACGCGCCGTCTGCGCGCGTTACGGCCTTCCGGGTCAGCCAGGGCGAGTGCCGCGCAGTCGTGAACAACCTCGGCGAGACGCCATGTACGGTCCGCTGCGGCAGCGAGTCGCTGACGCTGCCCGCCTTCGGCATCCGCGAGTTGGCGATCCGGCGGTGAGACGAAATGTCATTGAAAACCGCAACCGTGTCGAGACGCTTCAACTGTTACGCCAAATGGGTGATTTTGGCGCTGTCGTTAGCTTTATTGAGCGGGGGGACTTTCTCGGTCGAAAAAATGCGTGGCGGGCAGACTGCTTTGAACCTAACGCGATACGATTGGTGGGGGATGAGAAAAACGGGGGAGATCAGCATTCCAAGGACGGAAATAAAAAACGTCATTATCGATTCACGGATATCAGGAGGGGGGTGTTCGACATATACTGTCGCGATCCAGACGGAAACATCGTCGACAAAACTTGACGCCAGAGGGACATCGATGCGATGGGCCGTCAAAATGAAACGTCGCATTTTGCATGATTCGCGCCGTTGTAATTTTTCTGCATTGGGATTTCATAACGGTGTGGCAATACCCGCTGGCATTGTGTTTTTCGTCATATTTTTGGGGATTCAACTGCGAATCTTGACCCTAGGAAATTAAATGAAGGCACGAAGGCCGACGACGGCTCGTACCGCTCGTCATCGGCCCTCTTTTCTCTTGGGCGCTAATTCCACACCTTTCAAGGTGTGGAATTTTGGGAAATGGAAAACTGCCGTTTAACAGGCATAACCATTTAAATACCAGACACTTACATTATTATCAGACTGCTTCTCGGATTCTACTTCCACACCTCTCAAGGTGTGGAAATGAGGTGGATTCTTCTGGTGTCTTTTTTTAACGCAGGTCCCCTCACATTACCAACCCGCCACCACGTTCTTGTCGGACATATCGGACGGAACAATCGTATCCAGTTTGTGACCGTCGCGCCTTCGTGTGATAAAAAACGCAATTGGAAGGCGAGAGAGGCTGTGATTTATTTTTTTCGGTTTTGACGTTTTTTGTTCATTTTTGTCAATGACAAGTGCGGTCAGGCTCGGTATACTGGTGGGCATTTGTTGGCAGTTCCGCGCGCGTCAGGTGCGGGCTTGCCGTCACCTTACCATTTGGAGTGATTATGGCTCAGGCAGTGATTTTTCCGAAACTCGGGCAGACCATGGAGGAAGGCGCGATCGTCAAATGGCTCAAAAAAGAGGGCGACGCGGTAGCGAAAGGCGACATCCTTTTTGAGATCGAAACCGACAAGGCGAACCTGGAGGTCGAAAGCTTTTTTGAGGGCGTATTGCTGAAGATTTATGTGCGCGAGGGCATCACCGTCCCCGTGAACACCGTCGTCGGCTTTATCGGTGCCGCCGGCGAGAAAGTGCCGGACCAGCCGCCTGCCCCCGAAGCCGCGCCAGCACCCGCGCCCGCAGCGGCAGCTCCCGAGGCGCCAGCAGCAAGCCCCGCGCCAGTAGCTCCTGCCGCCGCGCCTGCGCCGGCACCGGTTGCTCCCGCGCCAGCAGCGACGCCCGCACCGCAGCCGTCGGCCAAACCGGCTGTCCAGCCCGCGCCCGCGCCGACACCGGCCAAGCGTCTGGTGATCTCGCCGCGTGCCCGCGCCTGCGCCCGCGCCGCCTGCATCGATCCCGCGCGTATCAAGGGCACCGGCCCGAACGGACGCATCGTAGAAAAAGACGTGTTGGCTTTCCTGAGCGCGGCGAACTATGACGCTCTGCGCATCACGCCGGCGGCCAAGCGTCTCGCCGCTGAACATGAGATCGACATCCTGAGCGTGCGTGGTTCTGGCGACGGCGGCCGTATCATGGTCGAGGATATCGAGCGCGCCCAGCGCCGCAAACCGGTTACGCTCTCGCGCATGCGCCAAATCATCGCGCGCCGCTTGGTGGAGAGCAAGCAGACGATCCCGCACTTTTATGTGACGGTCAAGGCCGACATCACCGACCTCATGGCCTTCCGTGCCGACCTCAAGGCGCAGGGACGCTCCTACAGCGTCAACGATTTCGTCCTGGAGGCGGTGATCCTGTCGTTGGAAGAGTTCCCGGTCGTCAACTCCGTCACGGACGGCGTGACCGTTTCCTGGCGCGGTGACGTGGACCTCGGCATGGCGGTGAGCGTGGACAACGGTCTGGTCGTGCCGGTGATCCGTGCCGCACAGACCCTGACGCTCGCCGAGCTAAACGCGCAGGCCAAGGCGCTCGCCGAAAAAGCGCGGACAGGCAAGCTCCTGCCGGACGAGATGGTGGGCAGTTCGTTCACGGTCTCGAACATGGGCATGATGAATGTCGATCAGTTCACCGCCATTATCAATCCCGGCGAAACCGGCATCCTGGCGGTCTCCACTGGGCGTCAGGTGCCCGCCGTGGTAAATGGCGAAATCAAAATCCGCACGATGATGGCGATGACCCTCTCTGTGGATCACCGCATCGTGGATGGCTCGGTGGGCGCACAGTTCGTCAATGCCATCCGGTCGAAGCTCGAAAATGTCGAGCTGTGGAAAGCACTCGTGTAGCACGCGATTGGATTTCCAACCCCTAAATCCTAACTCCTAACTCCTAAATTCTAACTCCCTATGTTCGACTTTGATGTGATCGTAATCGGTGCCGGCCCGGGCGGTTATCCCGCCGCTATCCGTGCCGCGCAACTTGGTAAGAAGACGGCGATTGTTGAAAAAGAGGCATTCGGCGGCACCTGCCTCAACTGGGGCTGTATCCCGACTAAGACGTTGATCGCGTCGGCTGAGCGCTTTCACCACGCCGCGCACTCTGAGGCGTTCGGCGTTACCGCAAAAGGCGTCACGTTCGACTACGCCGTGATGACCGAGCGCAAGAACGACGTCGTCAAGCGCCTGAGCGGCGGCATACAAGGACTGCTCAAGTCCAACGGGGTCGAAGCGATGACCGGTGCGGCCCGCTTCGAGGGGCCGAACCGGATCTCCGTGGTTCAGCCGGACGGCGCCACGCGTTGGCTCAGCGCCGCCACGATCATCATCGCGGCCGGTAGCGACTCCGCCATGCCGGGCTTCCTGCCGAAGGACAAGCGGGTGATGGATAGCCGCGCGTTTCTCGACCTCAAGGCGTTGCCGGAACGGCTCCTGATTCTGGGCGGCGGCGTGATCGGCTGTGAGTTCGCCTGCATGGCGGCCGCGCTCGGCACAAAGGTCACAGTGGTCGAGATGCTCGAAGACATCATCATGGTGCTCGACCGCGATGTGCGGCGTGTGCTGCGCAAGCGCATGGAAGCACTGGGCGTCACCTTCCTTACCGGTGCTCCGCTCACCGACATCGTCGTCAAGAACGGCGAGGTCAGTGGCACGTACAAAGATCAGACCGTCACCGGCGACCTGTTGCTTGTGGCTGTCGGGCGGCGTCCCAACACCGCCGCGCTGGATCTCGCCCGCGCCGGCGTCAACGTTGATGAGCGCGGCACGATCCCGGTGGACAAGCAGGGGCGCACCAACGTAGCTTCGATCTTTGCGGTCGGCGATCTGGTGACCGGTTCGATCCAACTCGCCCATGCCGCGACCCAGCAGGGTGTCGTCGCCGCAGAAGCGGCCGCCGGCATGAAGTCGACCGTCGAAAAGATCTGCCCCTCCTGCATTTTCACGTCGCCCGAAATCGGGCTGGCCGGGCTTTCAGAGACCCAAGCGCAAAAGCTCGGGCGCGACGTCAAGACCGCGGTTTTCCCCTTCGTGGCCTTGGGCAAAGCCATGGCCGCCGGCGTGACTGATGGCTTCGTCAAGTGGGTCTGCGACCCCGTTACCGGTCAGGTGTTGGGCGCGCAGGTCGTCGGCGCGCATGCGACGGAACTGATCGCCGAAGCCGCCCTCGCGATCCGCAACGAACTGACGGTTGACGAGATCGGCAACACCATCCACTCACATCCGACGATGTCCGAGGCGTGGATGGAAGCGGCGCACGCATTCCACAACGCCTGCATCCACCTGCCTAAACGCTAACCGACGGGTGCGTTTCAACGGCGTTGAAGCGCACCCGAAGGAGGATTTAGGAGTTTGGGAGTTAGGATTTTTCCACTTGACCAATTTTTGTGACCACCCAGTGGTCACAAAGACGAGGTTAAAACCTTGCACCGCGCAGCCGTGCCCTGCCCGTGAACGTTTGCAGCATTTGAGCGCTTTTGGGGAGCCATTCCCGCACACCCCGCCATTGCACACCCCGCCATTGCACGCCCCGCGCGCGCCCGGTGCCCGTCTGCGCGCCCGTTTTTACACAATAAGAGAGGTTGCCCCGCAGCCCGCAACCGTGCAAGAATACTCCTAAATCCTAAATGCTAACTCCTAAATCCGCTCAGTACGATTCAGTTAATCAAACTGAATCGCACTGACTGCGGCAAAGTCGAGTGTCGCGAAGTAGTCTTCGGGGGTCTCGGCGCGGCGGATCTGCACGACGCTGCCGTCCTCGCGTAGCAGGAGTTCCGCCGAGCGCAGCTTGCCGTTGTACTGGAAGCCCATCGCATGGCCGTGTGCGCCGGCGTCGTGGATCACCACGAGATCACCGGGGACCAGCTCCGGTAGGGCGCGGTCGATGGCGAACTTATCGTTGTTCTCGCACAGCGAGCCGGTTACATCGCAGACGGTGTCGCACGGCATTCCGGCCTTGGCCGGAACGGTGATGTGGTGATAGGCACCGTACAGCGCGGGGCGCATCAGGTTCGCCATGCAGGCGTCAAGTCCGACGAAAATCTTGTAGGTTTTCTTGATGTGGCGCACGCGCGAGACCAGATAACCGTACGGACCGGTCACCATGCGTCCGCACTCCATGTAGAGGTTGAGTTCCGGATGCCCCTTCCCGATCAGGCGCGACGCATAGGCCTGCCGCACGCCCTCGCCGACACGCTCGAGGTTCACCGGTTCCTGCTCGGGACGGTACGGGATACCGATGCCGCCACCAATGTTGATAAACTCAAAAGTGATCCCCACCTCGCGCGAGATTTCGACTGCCAGATCGAAAAGGATCTCCGCTGTGTCGATAAAGTACTGCGGGTTCAACTCATTCGAAGCCACCATCGTGTGCAGACCGAAACGCCGCACGCCTTTGGCCTTCAGTGTGCGATAGCCCTCGAAAAGCTGTTCGCGCGTGAAGCCATACTTGGCCTGCTCGGGATTGCCGATGATCGCATTGCCGCCTTTGAGGGGGCCCGGATTGTAGCGGAAGCAGACTAACTCCGGCAGTCCGGCGCATGCTTCGAGAAACGGGATGTGCGACAGATCGTCGAGATTGATGATCGCGCCCAGTTCCTTGGCTTTGACAAACTCCTCGGCTGGCGTGTTGTTCGAGGTGAACATGATCGACTCGCCGGTCACGCCGACCCGTTCCGAGAGCAGCAGTTCAGGCAGTGAGCTGCAATCCATGCCGAACCCCTCCGCCTTCAACAGCTTCATGAAGAACGGGTTGGGGCACGCCTTCACGGCGAAATATTCGCGAAAGCCGGGATTCCACGCGAACGCGGCTTTCAAACGGCGCGCATTGTCGCGGATGCCGCGCTCATCATAGAGATGGAACGGCGTGGGATGGGTCGCGGTTATTTCCTCAAGAAACTCTAACGTGAACGGCAAGGTTTTATCGGCCATCTTCATCACTCCAACACGAGACAAAAGAGAAGGGGTGCACTATACCGATTCCACTCCGCCACACGCAATCGTTTTTTGAGTGCAATCACGCACTTGCATGGATAACCAAGGTTGCGTTATACTAAGCCCTAATGAGCAGAAGCGCTCCCTTGCGGCGCGTTCGGGGGAAACGAAGCGGCGCCGGGTGCTGACGCGTTAGCAGATGGTAGCATGTTATGATGATTGATAAAGATACTCAGGGAGCCGCAACCGCCACCGTGACGGTGGGCGATGTCGTTTTTGGTGGTCAGCGATTGGTGCTGATTGCCGGTCCTTGCACAGTGGAGGACCGGACGCAGATGATTGAAATCGCCTGTGCTGTGAAGGAGGCGGGGGCGGTGATGTTGCGAGGCGGGGCTTTCAAGCCGCGTTCCTCGCCCTACGCTTTTCAAGGCCTGTGCGAAGAGGGCCTTGAGATTCTGGCGGAAGCGCGCGAACGCACCGGATTGCCGGTCGTGACTGAAGTTCTGGAATCCTCACAGTTGCCGACCGTCGCGGCAGTAGCGGATATGCTGCAGATCGGCTCGCGCAATATGCACAACTCTGTCCTGCTGCGCGATGCCGGCGCCAGCGGCAAGCCGGTGTTGCTCAAACGCGGCATGAGTGCCACGATCCAAGAGTATCTGTACGCGGCAGAGTATGTCTTGAGCGCGGGCGGACGGCATGTGGTGCTCTGTGAGCGCGGTGTCCGCACCTTCGAGACCGCGACGCGATTCACGCTTGATCTAAGCGCCGTGCCGCTACTGAAAGAGCAGACTTGGTTGCCGGTGATTGCGGATCCGAGCCACGGCACGGGCAAAGCGTCGCTGGTGCCCCCCATGGCCCGCGCGGCGGTGGCCTGCGGTGCGGATGGCGTGATCATGGAGGTTCACCCCTGCCCGGATTGTGCGTTGTGCGACGGAGACCAGAGCATAACGCCAGAGCTGTATTACAACTTGGTTAAAGAGTTGCGGGCGGTTGCCCAGGTAGTGGGACGGGATATCTAGTTGTCAGGCGCTTCGCGCCGCCGAACGGTTCGGTTGGTGCGGGCCGGTAAACGAACGGGAACGAGATGCCGGAGGCAGTGAGCTACCGGAGGACTGAGGAGACGGAATGAAGCGAGTAGTGGCGGTGATGGTGATCGGTGCCGCAGTGTGTGTGGAGGCGGCTTCGTATGTCTCGCCCGAATGCCTGGCGATGACGCCGGACGGCAAGCGGGCCTACGTGACGTCAGCAACCGGCGGTCGCCTGCTGGTGCTGGACCTCGGAAACGCCAAGATTGCGGGCGAATGGCTGCTTAAGAATGAAACGGAGCGACCGCGCGGTTTTTGGTCTTCAATCTTCGGTGGCGGCGAGGCAAGATCAGCAGATCCGAGCGGCGTTGCCGTAGCACCGGACGGAACGGTTTTCGTGACCGGCGGCGGGGCCGGAGGGTTCGTGCAGAAGTTCACGGCGGGCGGCACGCCGGCCGTGCAGGCGGCAGCCGGCCACACGCCGCTCGCGCCAGTGGTGAGCCCTGATGGCTCCACGCTTTACGTGCCCTGCCGTTTCGACTCCTGCGTCAGGGTATTCGACGCTCGCACGTTGAGCGTTAGGGCGACGGTGCCGGTGCTACGCGAGCCGACAGCAGCGGTACTCGGCGCGGGCGGCCGTCTGCTGTTTGTGGCGAACATGCTGCCACTCTGCCGCGCCACCAATGCGGTCGTCGCGGCGTCGGTCACGGTAATCGATACCTCGGCGGACTACGCCGTGAAGCATGTGATGCTGCCCAACGGATCAACCGGCGTGCGCGGCGTCGGCGCGTCGCCGGACGGCAAACAGATCTATGTCACCCACACCTTTGGACGCTATCAGCTCCCAACAACCCAGCTTGAGCGCGGCTGGATGAATACGGCGGGGCTCAGCGTCTTTAACGGCGAAACAGGCGCGTACATCAACACGGCGCTTCTGGACGATGTGGATCTTGGCGCAGCGAACCCCTGGGGCGTGACAGTCTCTCCAGATGGCAAGCATTTGGTGGTGGCGCACGCCGGCACACGCGAACTGAGCGTGATCGACCGCACTGAATTCCATGCGCGCCTAGACAAGGCGGCACGCAACGAGAAAGTCACCGAAGTGACGAAATCAGCGGCCGACGTGCCGAACGATCTCTCGTTCCTCGTTTCCGTGCGCCGCCGCGTGAAACTAGACGGCGACGGCCCCCGCGGCGTGATGGTGGTCGGCAACACCGTTTATACGGCGCTCTATTTCGCAGACACTCTGGCAGTCCTGCCGCTGAACGACGCGTCTGCAGAGCCGACGACGATCGCGCTGGGCGCACCGGTCGATCTCAGCAAGGATCGCGTGCGGCGCGGCGAGATGTTGTGGAACGACGGGACCATGTGCTTCCAGCACTGGCAGAGTTGTGCGAGTTGCCACCCCGAAGGCCGCATGGACGCGCTCAACTGGGATTTGCTGAATGATGGCATCGGAAATCCCAAGCAAAGCAAGAGCCTGATCTACACCCATCTGACCCCGCCGACCATGGTGACCGGCATTCGTCCGGACCTTCAAGCCTGTAACCGCAAGGGGATCACGCACATTCAATTTTTGGTGCGCCCCGAGGAGGACGCGCTCTGCTTGGACGCCTACACAATGTCCCTCAAACCGGAAATGAGCCCCTACCGCGTCAACGGCGAGCTCTCAGCCAAGGCGAAGCAGGGCGAGCGCCTGTTCAAGCGCGCCGGTTGCGCAGAGTGCCACCCCGGCGACAAGGTCGGGCCGCAGGGGGAGCGTCTCTACACCAATCTCAAAAAGTATAACCTCGGGCTGGGGATCGGCAATGAGGAAGGACGTGAGTTCGACACCCCCACGCTGATCGAGGTGTGGCGCACGGCACCGTATCTGTACGACGGCCGGGCACTGACCATGCAGGAGCTTCTGAAAGAGTGCAATCTGCAGGACAAGCATGGCACGACACAAAATCTGACCGACGAAGAGATTGATGCGTTGGCGGAGTTTGTGCTATCGCTTTAAGAACAACGGATGGGATATCTAAACGAAAAGGGAATCGCAATGCGGAGACTTTTTTACGGCGGTGTGGCACGACACCAAGAGATGGGCGTTTGGACGGTTGATCGCGGTGTGCCGCAGGTTGTGCGCGGACGTACGATTTCGCAGACCGGTTGGGGCAGCCGTGAGCAATTGTTGCAGGCAGCAGTCTGCTCGAAGGAGCCCGCAGTTCCACAACTCTGGTTGTGCGGTGGCAACGGCGAACTGCCGCCGGTCTACCAGCGGTATGTGGCGAGCGGCGTAGAGATGCGCACCATCCGGCGTCACGGGCGTGCCGTTGGGGTGGCTTACCAAGATGATTTCGCCGAATATTGTCTGCTCACCGGCGTGCTGCCGTCCGATCTGGCTGCGTCACGCGAAGCACAGACGACGGCGGTTTTCGAGGGTATCGAAGACGCGCTCTCAGATGCCGGCATGACCTTCGCAGACGTCGTGCGCACATGGCTTTACATGGACAACATCCTGGACTGGTACGATCCGTTCAACCGCGCGCGCGACGCATTTTTCAAATCGCGTGCAGTTTATGACGGGCTCGTCCCCGCGAGCACCGGCATCGGCAGTGCTAACCTGTACGGTTCGGCGATCACCGCCTGCGCCATCGCGCTCAAACCGCGGCAACCCAGTGCGGTGACGGTAGAGCCGATCCCCTCGCCCTTGCAGTGTGCGGCGCTGGAGTACGGCAGTTCGTTCAGCCGGGCGGTGGAGATCGGTACGCCGGAATGCCGCACGCTGATGGTGTCCGGCACGGCCAGTATCGAACCGGGCGGCGCGACAGCCCATGTGAATGATGTGCCGCGTCAGATTCAACTGACGATGGATGTGACTGAGGCGATTCTGGCGTCGCGCGGCATGGGCTGGCGCAACGTGACGCGCGCAATCATGTACCTGAAGAAGGCCGCCTACATGCCAGAGTGGCAGGAGTGGTTGCGCACACACTGTTTGGAGCGCTTGCCACTTATCACGATCGAAGCCGATGTCTGCCGCGACGACTTGCTTGTGGAAATTGAGGTCGACGCGATAAAACGAGCGTGAGAAAAGCCCTGAACAGATGGACCGGCCCCGCGCCTGCGGCTTGGCTGTGCTGGGCACTCGCACTCGGGGCCGTGGCGCTGGCTTTCATTGGCGCAGAGCGCGCCGGAGCTTGGATGGCGCGGTCGGTCATGCAGGTCGGTGTCGCACTTCTGACGCTCGTTTTCTTTTTTGTCGGCGTGCGCGCAGTGCTGCGACGCCGCTTCGATTCAGCGTTGCTACACATCGGATGCGCCTGCGTACTGGCTGGATGGTTGATGGGACGCTACGCAGTCCGAACCTCTACAGCCGCGCGCCCCTGCACCGGCTCAATGGTGATGGTCGACGGCGACGAGTCGGACCGTCTATGGGAGGGGCCGATGCTTGATCAGTACGTAGGCCAGCTCCCCTTCTCAGTACGCCTGGAGCGCTTTTTTGTGGAACGCTATGAGCGCAACAGCGATGACCGTCATGCGGGGCGCAACGCGCCGGTACGGGAGTACCGCAGCCGCGTCACGATCACAGAGCCGGGACAGGCGCCTTATGTGGTCAACATACGTGTCAATGAACCGGCCTTTGTGCGCGGCTACCACATCTATCAGATGAGTTGGGGCCACAGCACGGATCAACTGGGACGGCCGGTCGTCTATACGGTGTTGCAGTTCATCCGTGATCCAGGATTGAAGTTGGTATATGCCGGCTTCACGTTGCTGCTTGCCGGTATCTTGTTCTATGCTTGGCGCATCTTCCGCATTCAGGGAACACCGCCGAGGGAGGAGCCAGCATGACGGTGAAAATGACCGTACAAGGCGGATTGATCTACCTGACGCTGGTGTTCTTTGTGGCGACCATCATCGCACGACGCGGCGGCTGGCGCACCATCGGCAACGCCTTCTGGGGAACCGGCTTCGTAGCGGCCGTCGCATCGGTCATCTGGCGCGGGCTCCATACCGGCCATCCCCCGATGCAGAATCTCTTTGAGTTTTTCCTATGTATGGCGGCAGCGCTCTGGCCGCTTTCCGTCTTGAGCCGTCGACATAACGGGCTGGACACGACCGTACAGGATGCACTGCTGGGCGTGTTGATCCTCATACCGGCCGGCTTTGTGTTCGGCGAAGACGTACGGCGTCTGCCCCCGGCCCTGCAAAGCTCGCTCTTTATCCCGCATGTCGGCAGCTACGTGGCCGGGTATGTCCTGATGGCGCGCGCCGCGTTGATGGCCTTGCCGCTGTTCAAACGGGACATCGCTAGCGATCTGTTGCGCCAGACGGAGACAGCCTCACGCCAAACCGCAACGATCGGCTTTGTGCTGCTGACGCTGGGATTGTTGCTCGGTTCGCTGTGGGGGAAAATTTGCTGGGGACATTATTGGCAGTTCGACCCCAAAGAGATGTGGTCGCTCGCGGCGTGGCTGGTCTACGCCGGCTACTTCCATGAACGCATGGCGCACGGCGTGCGCGCGCCGCGCGTTCTGGCGGCGTTGCTCTGGACCGGCCTGCTCTTCATCGTGCTGACGCTGACCTGGATCAACCTGTCGCGCCTCTTTGTCGGCATGCATAACTATGCGTGACTGCCTTGCTCGGATTTATTTAACGCAGAGGCGCAGAGACGCAGAGTTTTTTGGGGCAGGGCTGCGGTTTATTACATCCACAGATGACACAGATTTTTTTTGACATGATTAACATGATTGTTTTTTGGGGGCAGGGCTCGGGTTTTTCCTTACAGAGGCACAGAGAACAAGGAGGCTTTTGGGGGGTAGCGCGCTCCCGGGCAAACTAATGCACTAATGCACTAATTAACTTGGGTTGCGGGCTTCGCCGCGTTGGTAATGGTCGAGATACTTGCCCATCAAATCCGCCAACCGCGTTTCCAGCCAAGGTGTCACTTCCCAGAAGTCGCGCAACTCCAGATACTCGCTCACGGCGGCCTGCTGACCCGGCTTTACGCTGA
>Ga0208824_1001026_pt1 | contig 26764 bp, 24 predicted proteins | sample AD_JPNTR3_MetaG_FD_184447 | JGI IMG/M metagenome (GOLD analysis project Ga0208824, IMG submission 184447) | Active sludge microbial communities of municipal wastewater-treating anaerobic digesters from Japan - AD_JPNTR3_MetaG (SPAdes) (version 2) | ecosystem: Engineered > Bioreactor > Anaerobic...
GCCCCTTGTCAAAGAGGTCATGACGGTATAAGACGTTCCGTCAATAAGTTTTTGCCTGATAGCTTTCAACGCGCCGAGCGCGAGGATAAAGCCGGGGATATAGTCAAGCGGCACGCCGTTGAGGTTTACAGGGTTCTCCTTGGAACCGTTTCTTATGCTCAAGCCGGTGATGTCCTCGGCGAGCGGCGCCCAGCCCGGTCTTTCCTTCCATACCGTGTCGGAGAAGCAGTTGAGAGCGCAATATATCACGTTGGGATTGAGTTTTCTTATCTCATCCGGCGAAAGGCCGAACTTATCGAAACTTCCGTTCTGATAGGAGTAGGTAATGACATCGGCCTGCTTGATAAGCTCTTTCATTTTCGCAAGGTCGTCGGAATTGTTCAGGTCAAGCTGAACGGAGTTTTTTCCCGCCCAGCCGTCAAGTTCGAGCATTGCCTGTTCCTGGTCGAGGAATTTGCCGCGTCTGACAAGCAACACATCGGCGCCGTATTCGGCAAGGATTCTCGAGCAGGCGGGACCCGCGATAATGTGGGTTATATCCAGCACCTTAATGCCCGAAAGAGGACCTCTCGGGTCGGGTCTTCCCCAAGAGGGAAGTTCCTTTAAGCCCTTGTCCTCAAACTTTATGAGGGGCATCGCCTTTACCGCCTTGCCCACGTCGGAATTTTCCCATTCCTCCCTGTCTCGTAGCATACAGGCGCACGCTTCGCTGTCGAATGCAAGGTTTTCAAGGTCGATGGCGTTGTGTTGGCTGCAAACCTTGGCAAGATACTTTCTGTCGCCGCTTACCGAGAGGAGTTTGAAGTCCTTTGATTCCTTTTTAAGTCCCAGAGCCTTAACCAACTTTTCCTGCTGTGACTGATAATAGACGTGGAAAGATACGTATCTGCCGTCTTTTGTCTTATACTTGTAGAATGAGCCGTTTATGGCGTTGTCCACGCGGATAGCCGAGTCGCATCTCGCTTTCTTGAAAGCTTTTTCCTTATGGTCGGCGGTATACAGCCTTATTGCCTGCATACCCGCAAAGGATATATCGCTGAAGATTCTCGTCCTCGAAACGTCGTCGCCGCGAAGCGCGCCTATATCTGTGGCAAGCGAAGAGCATAGCGAAAGCACCGCCGCAATAACAGGCGTCTGGAGAATATCCTCTTTCTCAAAAAGCCGTGTAACCGCTTTCTTTCTGAGCTTTGCCAGCACAAGCGCAATAACGCTCGGGAAGGGATTTTCCTTGAGGTAGGACTGCTTGAACAGTTCTTCCTTTGCGGGGTCGGCAATAAACGTCGTGGGATAAACCTTGTCGATACCCAATCTCTCAATGAGGTCATTGAAAACAATCTGAGCGTATTCCGCTTTCTTCAGTATTTCATTGTTCGCCATAAAGCACCTCGAAAAAATTAATGATTTGAATAATATTATAGTACTTTTATAGGGATATTTCAAGAGGGGGTAAAGTTTTAGAGAAAAGAAAAGGGCGATTCAGATTGCCCCTTTTTACTCTATATAGAGTTTCTAATCCTCATCCCGATCATCGGTATCGCTTGCTCAGTGAGAATCGCCGAAGGCTTGATTGGAATTACTCTGAATATCATAACAGGCACAATCGGTGATTTTTGCGCTTGATCATTCTCGCGGCAAAGAATAATCGTGCAAAAATGTCCACGAGACTTTTTTGCGGGAGATAACCTCCAAGGAAATGCCCCTCAACAGGGCATTTATTATGATATTCCTTGAGTGCAATTGAACGAGGTGCAGATTGACAGTAAGTGATTTTAAATGCTAATATAATAATATATAAACACAACTAAGACGCGCTTCTAAGGGCGCGTATTTTTGAAGAAAAAAGTAATTTTCACGTCCGAAAGGAGATTATAAGATGGAATCGAAGATGAAAATCAAATTCATTGTCAGTATAGCGATTAAGGCATTGATTATAGCAATCGGCATCAGCGGCATAATAGCCACCGTCAATATGGGCTCCTTTATGTTGAGCTATACCGCTTTTTTATACTATACAATTCAAAGCAACTTGTTTGTGGTAATCATTGCGGCGATTTTCTTAGGTCTCCAATGCAATGAATACAAAACGGGCAAAAAGTTATTACAAACGGCTGGCTCATCGCGAAATTTTCTTTGACCGTTGCGATAACAATCACTTTTCTTGTCTTTTTCATCCTTCTCGCGCCGACTTTGCCTGTGAGTTATCTCGTATCTTTTGATAATTTCTCGGTGCATCTGCTGGTACCGCTGCTTGCCGTCGTCGATTTCTTCCTTTTTGACAACAAAGTCGACGTCAAGGGAGCGAAATTCCTGTCGGGGCTGGCGATGCCTTTATATTATCTTGTTTTTGCCTTGATTTTGTCTGCTGCCAACGTGAATTTCGGCGGCGGGCAAAGAGTGCCGTACTTCTTCCTCAATTACTTCGAGCTTGGCTGGGCTGTCGAAAAAGGACAGACGGGCGTAGTTTTCTGGATAATCATCCTGTGCGCCTGCTTTACCTTGATATCGTATCTGTTCGCCCTCGGCGTGAAGTTGATTAATAAGCGCCGCAAATAAAAACACATTGCGCAAGTAGACTCGTCGGCATTATAATAGAATTAAAGACGTCCGTACCGCCTACGGCGCGTTGCAGGGAAGAACCGTTTCGAAAACCTACTCCTTCCGTCCCGTTGATGAGAGCGACGGTATACAATTCTTTGCCATTTCCGATATTCACGACTACAAGTCGGCGGCGGTTAAGTCGGCAAGCTATTACGGCGACAAGCTCGACTTTTTGATCGTGGCAGGCGACATTTCATCATTTATTCCGCGCCAATACGCCCTGGATTTTATCAACGAAGTTGCTTTTGACGTGACAAAAGGCACCCGTCCCGTCATTTACGCCCGCGGCAATCACGAAACGCGCGGCAATGCGAGCGGCGACCTTCACCGCTACGTTGGGGCAGACGGCGCAAATTATTATTATTCCTTCCGACTTGGCTCGCTTTGGGGCATTGTCCTTGACATGGCAGAGGATAAAGAAGACGCCAACTGGGAGTATTACGGCGCGGCCGATTACGAAAGCTATCGCGAGAAAGAACTTGCCTACCTCGACAGTATACTTGAGCGCGCCGATTCCGAATTTAACGCACCGGACGTACAGTATCGCATAGCGATATCTCACGTTACGACGGCATTCACGGGCGCAGACCGCACCTTTGCCGACGTGTTCAAGGCATATAACGAGCGTCTCAACCAAATGAACTTAGACGTCATGATTTCGGGTCACCGCCATAAGCTGATGTATCTTGAAGGGGGCTACGCCGCGGGAGAAGAGTACAATTATTCCACCGCCTACAACAGCAAAGCGCAGGATAAGCCCGACATAGTAACCATGGGCGCAGATTTCCCCGCGGCGCTTGTCAGCTGCCACAGCGACACCCAACTTTACACAAAAGCCGCGCCCTTCACATCAAAATTCACGGGCGGCGCGTTTGAATATGCCAACGGCGCCCTGACACTTACCTATATCAACAGCCGGAAAGCCCCGGTTTCCGTTATCTCGCCTTGGTTCCCGATAGAGTATGGAGAGACAATAACGATAAAAACATTGGTTTAAAATGAAAACGTAAAACCTGATTGATATTTAAAAAGACAGCCTGATCGGGCTGTCTTTTTTTTGGCGGCGAGTTAGGGGTGCCAACCGGGACGATATGCAAGTTTTTCAAGTCCACCTTGCGCCTTAACATACTTTCTACCGTTTTTTGTGTCAATAGAATATTCGCCTTCGTCTGCATCATACCATTCTCCAATTTTCACATAAGCGGAATCATTGTCGGGGTTAATATAGAGCGGATAAAGGTTACCGTCTTCACGCTGATTAAATAATTTATATGCAATCTCTGTTTTATTCGGTGCAGGCTTTGTTCTTAACGAATATTTAATGTTATCTGTTATTTCTTCCGAAATTTCTACACTTGATAAACTTTTTTTCTCAAAAGTGTTGCTATTTTCGGAAGAGTTGGGTATACTAATAGTGCCCAGTTGGGTGGTTGCTTGGGCATTATTGCTTGTGCTATCACCCCGAGAGGCTTTATAAGAATTATTCCCGTTAGATGTTTGTTCATTTATCGGGAATTTTTCTTCGTAAAATCTTCCGATATTATAAATTGCTTCTATCGCTTATCCGCCTTGCGGTAGTGGTCGGCAATTGTCTTTATACATATATTAGAGAGTACAATACTTGCAACACAAAAGACACGGCAAGAATTAACCGCTCATTAACGCTTCTTAAAAACATACAAGATAACATTGACAAGCCTATTGAGAAAGCCGATGAGCAGGACATTAAAGAAGCTTAAAATCGGGAACAAATTAGGGAACAAATACACACTAATTAATTGAAATACCCCCTAAATTACCCAAGATAACCTATAAAAATATGGTAAAAACGGGTAAAAAAGAGGGTATTGGCGTTTGGCGGAGAGTTAGGGATTCGAACCCCAGTTAGCTTGCGCTAAAACGGTTTTCAAGACCGCCGCATTCGACCGCTCTGCCAACTCTCCATATATGTTTTTTTGCTATCTTAGTATAGCCTATCCTGACCGTTTTTGCAAGCGATTTTTATTTGAACATCGCCCGAATTCAGAGCGATATCTCCCGTTTCGGCGGTTTTTACGACAAGCTCAAAATCATCGTTAATGTCCACTGCGACAGCTTCAAAAACACGGTTTCCGCTTGTAATCGTTATGCTTTTTCCGATAAGGCAGGACCTTGCACGGTATTCGGCAAGGAAGGACTTTTCGCTCAAAGTCGGATATAGAGCCGAGATATTGTCGAGAACGGATGTAAGAAGGGCGTTTTTTACGCTCTCGGGGACGGGCTCTGAGAAAAGCGCGGTTGCGGTGTCTCGTATTTCGGATGGAAAGCCGCCTGCGGGCGGAGAGAGGTTAATACCGATGCCGACTACAGCGTAATAATTACCCTCATTGTCGCTGACGCCTTCGGTAAGGATACCGCACACTTTCTTATTGTTGAGGTAGATGTCGTTTACCCATTTAATCTTCACGTCGGGGAATCCCAGATTTTCGATTGCGCGGCTGACGGCTACTGCGGCGAGGGGGGTAAGGTAGCGGCACAAGTTTTGCCCGGGGCGCAAAAGTAAGCTGAAATACAAGCCCCCTTCGGGCGAGAAAAAGGAGCGGCCTTTACTGCCTTTGCCCATCGTCTGAGCTCGCGCGACCACTACTTCACCTTCGGGAGCGCCTTGTTTGGCCTTTTCTTTAAGGGCGGTGTTTGTGGACGGCAGCGTATCGAAAAAAGTCAGGTTGTACTTTTGCATAACTAAATACTAAGTATTTTATGGGTTGTTGTCAATATAATAACAGTCATAAAACAGCGCCCGCGATAATAAAATATCCACATAAGGGGGTGCGCCTTGGTAAAACTCATAAACACATTCTATTTCAACAAAAAATTGAAACAGCAAAATGTCTATGGACAACGACCGCCTCAATACGCATACGGCAGCGAGATAAGGATACGGCAGGAAGAGCCTGACGCCTTCAAAGCAGAAAAGAAAAAGATTCCGTCGTTTTCCGAAAGGCTGGACGCTTCCGGTAAAAAGACAAAGGAGTATTTCGGCGAAATTCTCGCTTATTGCGACAAACAAGGCATAAAACATACGGTTTACAGAAACAAAGTAAAGTTTTTCGCAAAAAACAGGACGATAGCAAATCTATATTTTACCCATAAAACTTTACGGATATGCCTTGCGTTAAATCCTGCGAATTTCGACCCCGCTATGCTGAAATTCCGCGACTTTTCAGGATATGCAAAGCACAGTGAAACGCCTATGTCGGTATTGCTCAATTCAAGAAAGAGCGTGGAAAACTGTAAGATTCTGGTATTCAAAGCGCTTTACCATGTCGCGTAAAGTTAAGAATTTTTCCTAATCGCCGCGCTTATTGTGCTGTCGCGGCAACAGTTTATTGTCTTGTTCTGGAATAATCAGCCTTCGCTGATTATTTGTTTTTTATTGATTTTTTAGATAACAAAAAAGTCGTTTTTGTCGTTACGGTTTATCTTTTATTTCAAAAACCCATATTGTAATTGTCCCGATACTGGTGTATAATGAAGCAAGTGCTATTACTTTTTTACTAAGGCAGGTGCGATTTTGAAAGCGTTTTTCAGGAAAGTTTTCACTTGGTCCTTCCCCAAAGCCGACAAAGAAATTGGGGAGTACAGCAATAAGGAACGTAATTTCTTCCTCATTGCGATGTTCGGACAGAATATCATTTATGCCATAGAAGGCACCGCGCTCAACCTTTTCTATACCGACGTGCTTATTATTTCTACCTCGGTAGTTGCCGTCATTATGGGTATATCCAGGGTTTGGGACGCGATAAACGATATGCTGATGGGTACAATTGTGGACAAAACCCATTCAAGATGGGGCAAATGCAGGCCGTATCTTAAGTATGTGCCCATTCCCATAGCGATTACCACAGTTTTAATGTTCCTGCCCATAACGGGCGCGCCCATGTGGTTTAAGATTACATACGTAATTGTATCATTCTTGCTGTGGGAGAGCTTATATACGCTGGGCGACATTCCGCTCTGGGGCATGACGTCGATTATGACGCCGGACGACCATAAGAGGGCAAAACTGATTTCTCTTGCAAGGATCGTTTCCAGCCTCGGCGCTGTAGTAATCGCAGCCTTTGCACCCCTCAAAAACGCTCTCGGCGGACTTGACCTTGGCTGGTTCCCCAACACGGGTAAAGCCAATTTTTCGGGATATTTTTCGGAAGCGCAAGGATATTTCCTTACCGTAGTCATAATGGCAATTATCGGCGGTGTATGCTTCAAATTTGCTTTCCCCAACGTGCGTGAAAGAGTGCACAGCAACAACGATTCGAAAGACGACACGGGCTTCAAGGAAAACTTCCGCATACTTGCGAAGAACAAACCGTTTTTACTCACGCTTTCCTCAATGGTACTCGGCTGTACGAGAATGCTTGTATTAAGCGCGGGGCTCTATTTCTGCAAGTGGGTGCTTGGAAATGGCTCGGAAGGCGCGTGGATAATAAAACTCGGAGGTGCGTTCATGGGCGGACTTGTGGTGTCCATGGCAATCAGCCCGTATCTCACCAAGAAATTCTCTAAACGCGATATTATTATAGCTACCTCATTCTTAAGCGCGATACCTTATCTTCTGATTTTCTTCCTGGGATATCAGAATACGATATTTCTTATTGCCATGCTTGTAATAGCCGGCTTCTTCTCAGGATTCTCCACGGTGTACACGACCACCATGGTTGCCGACTCCGTCGACTACATGGAGCATAAAATAGGAAAGAGGCTGGACGGCGTATTTTTCAGCGGACTTAACTTTACATCCAAACTTACCGCCGCGATAACCCTTCTTATCTCAAACGGGCTCTTGGGCGCGGTGCATTATACCAACGTCGTAGGACACCTTGAGCAACAGCTCAAAATCGCAGCAGATGAAGGACGCGTATTCCAGCTTGACTTTGCGGGCACTTACCCCGATATCGCCAGGATGATGCTTGTACTAATCACCATCGTACCCGCGGTAGGCTGTATACTCCAATGCGTGCCGATGTTCTTCTATGACCTCACCGAAAAGCGGCATAAAGAAATACTCGAAGAGCTTAAGATAATGCGCGCCGAACGCGCTGAAAGCGAAGAAAACGGAGAAAAAGAAGAAAACGCATAAAAATAAAAACCCGATAACAGTCGGGCTTTTTTATTTCAATGTAAAGCGGTTTTTGCGAAACTCCAGTAACCCTTCGTCGCGTATTCTGCACAGTTCACGCGTCATCGCGCTTCTTTCCACCGAAAGGAAGTCGGCAAGTTCCTGACGGTTGAACGGTATGACAAACGTATTGCTTCCCGTTCTTTCTTTTTGCGCCGAGAGATAGGAAAGGAGCTTTCCCCTGGTCTTTTTCTGGGTGATAAAGTGCATTTTCTGGGTCAGCATGACCGTTTTTTGCGCGAGAATCTTTACAAGATTTGAAATTATTTCGGAGTGGAAAGAGCAGGGGGATATGCAAGTGTGCATAATTTTGGTATAATCAATAAAGAGTACCTCACACTTACTTATGGAGATAACGCTTACGGGCGAAATCCCTTCCCCCGCAAAAGCGAACGCTTCGCCGAAGAGGTCCCCGTCCGATAAATCCGACAAGATGGCGCGGTTGCCCCAGTGGTCGTCTTTAATAACGTGGGCGCGGCCGCTTACGATAATACCGATATGAGTGAGCGTGTCACCCTCGGTAAAAATATAAGAGTTCTTTTCGAAAACCCGAATGCGGGCAGACAAACAGTTAAGCAAAAGAGGAAGTTCTTCGCTTTTAATGTTTTTAAACAGCGGATTGCTTATTAACGTCTCAGGATAATTTTTCATATTTATACCATTTTGTTGCTTTTGCAACATACATTATGTAATTAAAATATTACAATTAGGGCAGAAAGTCAAGGAGGTAATCGAGACATGAAAAGAAAAATCATAAAAATAGACGAAGAAAAATGCAACGGCTGCGGCGCTTGCGCTCAGGCTTGTCATGAAGGCGCGATAGGCATGGTAAACGGAAAGGCCAAGCTCTTAAGGGACGACTACTGCGACGGACTTGGAAACTGTCTGCCCGTATGCCCCACCAACGCCATTTCCTTTGAGGAGAGGGAAGCTCTGCCTTTCGACGAAAACGCGGTAATCATGAATAAGATAGCGAGCGTCACCAAGGAAAAGGGCGGTTGTCCCGGCACAACGGCAAAGAAAATTGAGCATAAGGACGAAGACAGGCTGCCCTGCGGCTGCCCCGGCACTCACTCAAGAAGCCTTGAGCACAAGGATACCGACGACGAAGTCAGAGAAACCGGTTTTGAAGCCAAAAGCAGGCTCATGCAGTGGCCGGTGCAGATAAAGCTGGTGCCCGTAAACGCGCCCTACTTTAACAACGCAAAGCTCCTTATCGCTGCCGACTGTTCGGCTTACGCGTTCGGCAATTTCCATGAGAAATTCATGAAAAACCATGTGACGATTATCGGCTGCCCCAAGCTCGACAGCGTAGACTATACCGAAAAGCTTGCCGCGATAATAAAGAACAACAATATAAAGAGCGTAACGGTTGTGCGCATGGAAGTACCCTGCTGCGGCGGGATAGAGCACGCGACGGTGCAGGCGCTTAAAGAAAGCGGCAAATTCATACCCTGGAATGTCGTTACCATATCGACAGACGGAGAAATACTTGAAGATTGAAAAAAAAGGAGGATATTTATTATGAATGACATGTTTTGTTTTCAATGTGAGCAGACAGCCATGGGCAAAGGCTGCACAAGAATGGGTGTATGCGGAAAAACCTTTGACGTGGCAAACGAGCAGGACGGCCTGTCAGGCTCGTTGGTCGCGCTCGCGAGGGCGGTAAAGAAGAGCGGAGCGACGCCCCAAAGCGACGAATTGGTGCTGAAAGGTTTGTTTACCACGATAACCAACGTCAACTTTAACCGCCCGACAATAGAAACTCTTGCCAAAGAAGCGCAAAGCCTGGCGGTAAAAATGGGCGGGGACGGCGAAGTCTTCGATATGAGGAAAATCTGGACAGCCGAGGAAGATATCCGCTCGCTTAAGGCGCTTATCTTTTTTGGGATTAAGGGCATGGCGGCATACGCTTATCATGCCTTTGTGCTCGGATACAAGAACAGAGAAGTAAACGACTTCTTTTATAAGGCGCTTAACGCAATCTCCGAGGACCTTGGCGCAGAAAAGCTCCTTCCCATCGTAATGGAAACGGGAAGAGTAAACCTCATATGCATGGAAATGCTGGACGCCGCCAATACCGATACCTACGGCATTCCCGAGCCCGTAACGGTGCCTTTGACTATTGAGAAAGGTCCGTTTATCGTGGTATCGGGGCACGACCTCAAGGATTTGCAGATTCTGCTTGAACAGACACAAGGAAAAGGGGTAAACATCTATACACATGGCGAAATGCTCCCTGCTCACGGCTATCCGATGCTCAGAAAGTATGCTCACCTTAAAGGCAATTTCGGCACGGCGTGGCAGAATCAGCAGAAAGAGTTCGACAATATCCCCGCGCCCGTATTGTTTACGACAAATTGCCTTATGCCCGTAAAGCCGAGCTATAAGGACAGAGTTTTCACGACCGAAGTTGTATCCTACCCGGAGCTTGTGCATATCGGCGAGGATAAGGACTTTACTCCCGTGATCGAAAAAGCGCTGGAACTGGGCGGATATCCCGAGGATAAGGTGTTCACGGGTATAAACGGAGGAAATACCGTCACAACGGGCTATTCCTTCCGCACAATACTCAAAAACGCGCCCGCCGTTATCGACGCCGTTAAGGGAGGAAACATCAAGCATTTCTTCCTTGTGGGTGGGTGCGACGGAGCAAAGCCCGGAAGGAATTACTACACCGAATTTGTAAAACAGACCCCGTCCGACAGCGTTATACTTACCGTGGCGTGCGGCAAATACCGCTTTAATGACCTTAACCTTGGCAAAATCGGCGCTTTTGACCGCGTAATGGATATGGGACAATGCAACGACGCTTACGGCGCGATAAAGGTCGCGGTTGCGCTCGCCGAAGCCTTCGGCGTGGGGGTAAACGAACTGCCTCTCTCGCTCGTCCTTTCCTGGTATGAACAGAAAGCTGTATGCATTCTGCTGACGCTCCTTTACCTTGGCATTAAGAACATAAAACTCGGACCCAGCCTTCCCGCGTTTGTTTCGCCAAACGTCTTGAAAATCCTCGCGGACAATTACAATATTGCTCCGATTACAACACCCGAACAAGACCTCAAGGAGATTCTTGGATAAGTCCGTAAGTTGGGGGAAGAAGACAAAAAAAAGAAAGGGCGCGCCGTTAAGGCGTGCTCTTTTTTGTAGTATTTTTCAAAAACAACAAGCAACGCGTCAAGTATTTTTCACTTTTATTGCAGGGCAGACAGAAACAGAATAGAAATCATTTGTTTTATAAAAAAATTACTGTTTGAAATATATGCGCATTTATCTTTTTCGGAATTAAAAATGTTACGCAGGACCGATAATGGAACAGAGGCCTTTTTTTGAAAACGAGAATTATCGAAAAGTCCGTAAAAATCGGTATTGACAAGCATTTTTATATGTAGTAAGATAAAATTATAAAAATCCTTAGGAGGAATTACTATGAACAAAAAAGAACTGATAGCCGCTATCGCCAGTAAAACAGGGTTAACTCAGGTTGACGCAGGAAAAGCCATTGACGCGCTCATCCAGGCTGCTACCGACGCTTTGAAAGCAGGCGAAACCGTCCAGCTCTTAGGTTTCTGCACCATTAAGGCCGCTGTTAAGCCGGCAAGAACGGGCGTAAATCCCGCCAATGGCAAGAAGATAACCATCCCCGCCAAGAAAGTCGTTAAGATCAAAGCGGGCAAGGCTTTAGAGGAAGCGGTTAAATAATTCCTTTAAAACTATAACAAATGAAGAAAAATGAAATAACCCCGTTGTAACAAACGGGGTTATTTTTTTTGCGTTTTTAACTAACAACTTTTTTACGTAAGAGGCACAAATATGTCGTCGTTAGGATGAACGGTTCTCGAACCTTCGGCTAATGTGAACGCCATACCTCTTTGAGCGAGAATTATCGAGGTGGGGGTCTTTGCGGAAGCGGCTACGGTGATGACTGCCTGTGGGTCGCCGTTTTTTACCATGTCGCCTTTTATGGAGCAGAGATACCAATCTCTGACGCCGTTGTGACCGTTGGAGATAATGGAATATCCTCTGCCGTAATACTTCCAGTCGGGATTAACGATGACATAGACGCTTATTGCTTTAAGGTCTTCGGTGATATCCTCGGGCATGGAGGCTTTAAGGAAGCTCTCTTTGTTGGTGTAGTATTCGAGGGCGATGCCGTTTGCGGCAAGGTCCTTAAGGCATTCGATGGTTGTATAACCTGTGTTGTTGTTTACGATTTGCTTGCCCGACCAGCGGATGGTCATATCCTTGGGCCCCATGTACATCATCTTGTCGCCCATGTCGATGTTGGTCGAGAAATAGGGGTCGAGAAGGGCGTATCTGTCGGGGAGTTTCTTATACTCAAGCTGTCCCGCGCTGGAAACTTCGGTAAGAAGGAATATGCTTGCGGACATAAGTTCTCCGCCCATGGAGTGAGCGGCAACTCTTATTTCCCGGTCGCCCATAGTCTCGGGAAGAAGATTCATGGCGCGCAAATACTCTGCTACGAAATGCTCGGCGAGGGAGTACTCGGTGACGTTGTCGCTATAAGACGCGTCCTCGTGCTGAATGCGCATGCCCTTTTCGCCGTCAATGCCCCATATCTTCGCTTCAATGGGAGCGGGGCCCGCTTCGGAGCCGAATCTGTTGTAGTGGTAAACGCCCACGTTCCAGCCCTCAAGTATCCACAGATTAATCATGGAAACGGAGTCGGTGGTAAGACCGAATTCCGAGGGGTTTCCGCTCTTGGAGCCGAGGTAGAAGGGTTCCTGATGATAATAGCCGTCGGTAAGCATGCCATGCACCATGATAATGGTAGGCTTGGCGGGGTCGATAAGTGCCGCGCCTTCTTCGGAGTCGGCGTCCTTCAATACGGCTTTGGACTGAGTGTTGTCCCATTCTGCCCAAAAAAGTCCCATTTCTCTCATGTCGGGATAATTTTCGACGTCGAGGAAAACTTCGTTGGCATAATCGATATAGCCGTCATCGCTGTAAAGGGCGGAGTCTGCAACTCTTATCTTGTGCCACTCTCTTTCGGTGGCTTTGATCTTTTTGGTGTAGATGTCTTGAGAAATAAGTATGGTAGCCGTCGCGCTTGCCAATATACAGAAGACAAACGCCAAAGCCAAAGCTACTATTCTCACTACGTTTTTGCGTTCTGCGGACATATATCCTCCTTTGGTAACAGGTTAATTATTTAATAACATTAATATGATATCATAACAATTTGTCTATTTCAATACAGAACTTTTCACATAGTATCCGACTTGTCGGTTTTATTTGCTCTCAGAAAGGGTTATTATTGATTATGGTGCGAATTTTGATATATAATAAAGGAAATAACTTCAGCGGGGAGCAAAATATGGAATTGAAAGAGATATTATGCCATGTCGACCACACGGTATTGAGCCAGACAGCAACATGGGAGGACGTAAGGCGGCTTATCGACGACGCGATACGCTATCAGACGGCGTCGGTGTGCATTCCGCCGTCCTTTGTCGACAAGGCCAAGGCATACGCGGGCGACAGAATGAAAATCTGCACCGTCATAGGATTTCCCAACGGCTACAACACGACAAAGACCAAGGTCTTCGAGACTATCGACGCCATAGAAAACGGCGCCGACGAAATCGACATGGTGATAAATTTAGGCTGGGTAAAGAGCAGAAATTACCTTGAAATCGAAAAAGAAATAATCCAGATTAAACAGGTTTGCAAGGACAAGATATTAAAGGTCATAATCGAGACCTGCCTTTTGACCGACGAGGAAAAAGTCGAGCTGTGCAAAATCGTTACAAATGCGGGCGCAGATTTTATCAAGACATCGACCGGCTTTTCAAAAGGCGGAGCCACCCGCGAGGATATTAAACTCTTTTCGGAAAATATCGGCAAAAACGTGAAAATGAAAGCGTCGGGAGGTATTAAAACCATCCGGGATGCCGAAGACTATATTATGCTGGGCTGTGATAGATTGGGCACAAGCCAGATAGTAAAAGCCGTCAAGGAACAGGGAGGCAATATATGATACCCACTCCGCATAATACCGCGAAAAAAGAGGACTTTGCCAAGACCGTGCTGATGCCGGGTGACCCACTGCGCGCGAAATTCATCGCAGATAATTTTCTCGAAGACGCCGTCCTTGTAAACAACGTCAGGGGCATAAACGGCTATACGGGGTTTTATAACGGCAAGAGAGTTTCGGTCATGGCGTCGGGAATGGGTATGCCGTCCATAGGGATATACAGCCACGAGCTTTTCAATTTTTATGACGTGGATAACATCATAAGAATAGGCTCGGCCGGCGCAATCAGCGACAAACTAAACCTTATGGATATAGTCATCGCTATGGGCGCTTGCACAAATTCCAATTATGTCCACACTTTCAGCCTTCCCGGGACTTTCGCTCCCGTAGCTTCCTACAATCTGGTGGAAAAGGCGATGACGGCGGCAAGGGATATGAACATCGAGCCGTTTGTCGGCAACGTGTTTTCCTCCGACACCTTTTATGACGACTCAAACAGCCTTAAACAGTGGCAGAAAATGGGCGTTCTCGCGGTGGAAATGGAAGCCGCCGCGCTTTATATGAACGCGGCAAGGAGCGGCAAAAACGCGCTCTGTATCTGCACGATATCCGACTGCCCCTTCAGGGGAGAAGAATTGAGTGCCGAAAAGCGTCAGACTTCATTTACCACAATGATGAAGCTTGCGTTGGAGATAAGCTGAAACAATGATAAAGAGAGTATTTCTTATCGTAATCGACAGTCTGGGAATAGGCGAACTGCCCGACGCCGCGGCGTACGGCGACGAGGGGAGCAACACCCTCGTGGCTATCGCGAAATCGGAGAAGTTTTTTGCGCCCAACCTCACAAGTCTCGGATTATTCAACATCGTAGGGCTTGAGGGGGAAAGAAGCGTGGAAAGTCCCTTGGGGAGTTTTGCCCGGCTTGCCGAAAAATCCAAAGGCAAGGACACGACGACGGGTCACTGGGAAATAGCGGGCTGCATTTCCGAGCAGGCTATGCCCACGTATCCCGAAGGTTTTCCCGATGAAATAATAGAGGAATTTGAAAGGCGAACCGGCAGAAAAGCCATCTGTAACAAACCTTACTCGGGCACCGAGGTAATCAAGGATTACGGCGAAGAGCACACAAGGACGGGCGATCTGATTGTCTACACTTCGGCGGACAGCGTCTTCCAGGTGGCGGCGCATGTGGACGTCGTGCCCCTCGATAGTTTATACGCATATTGCCGCATAGCAAGGGAAATCCTTACAGGCAAACATGCCGTGGGGAGAGTCATCGCGAGGCCTTTTGCGGGGGAATATCCCTTTGTGAGAACGACAGGCAGGCATGACTATTCTCTCCAGCCGCACAAGACGACAATGCTCGACATACTTCAAAAAAATAATTATGAAACAATATCCGTGGGCAAGATAAATGATATTTTTGCCGGGCGCGGCATAAGCGAAGGACACCCGATACGAAACAACGACCACGGTATGGAAGTAACGATAACACTTCAGAACAGGGACTTTACGGGGCTTTGTTTTGTAAACCTCGTCGATTTTGACATGGTGTACGGACATCGAAACGACATCGACGGATATGCAAATGCGGTAACCGAGTTCGATGTGCATCTGGGAGAGTTTATAGCAAAAATGAAAGATAAAGACGTTCTCATCATCACCGCCGACCACGGGTGCGACCCGTCTACTCCCAGTACCGACCATTCGAGAGAATACGTCCCCATGCTGATTTGCGGCAAAGACATTAAGAGCGGTGTAAACCTCGGTATAAGAGACAGCTATTCCGACATCGCCGCGACCATTCTCGATATGTTCAATCTGCCCAAAGAGACTGAGGGCATAAGCTTCTTCAAGGAGATATACCGTGACTGAAGCCGAGATAAAAACTCTTATAAAAGAGGCGCTTATCGCCAAAGAATACGCTTATGTCCCCTACAGCAATTTCAGGGTGGGAGCGGCGCTTCTTACAACAGGCGGCAAAATCTATCGCGGCTGTAATATCGAAAATGCGGCGTATTCTCCTTCCAACTGTGCGGAGAGAACGGCGTTTTTCAAAGCGGTTTCCGAAGGAGAGAAGAGTTTTCAAGCAATTGCCGTAACGGGCGGCGACAAAAACAAAGAGGGCGAATACTGCCCGCCGTGCGGAGTGTGCCGTCAGGTTATGGCGGAATTCTGCAATCCCGATACCTTTCTCGTCATTTTCGCAAATTCCGAAAATGATTATAAAATTTATACCTTAAACGATATATTACCTTTTAATTTCAACAAGAGCAATTTGTAAATTTTTAACAATTTCTTCATTCCCGAAGAAAAAATCTCTATTCTCATAAACTAACCTTAACCGATGGCGAAAGCCAAATACGGAAAGGAGATGTTTATATGAGAAAAACCATAAGTATCGTACTTGTACTCGCGTTACTCGTAGGTTCTCTCGCACTGATCGCGTCTTGCGGACGCAAGACCTATGAAATCGCCCTCATAACCGACAAAGGCGATATTGACGACAAGTCGTTCAATCAGGGCGCTTGGGAAGGCGTGGTGGCGTTTACGGACGCAAACAAAGTCACCAGAAAGTACTATAAGCCCGAAGCAGCCACCGAAGAGGCTTACCTTGCGGCAATTGACCTTGCTGTTAAAGGCGGAGCCAAAGTGGTGGTAACTCCCGGCTATCTTTTTGAAACCCCCGTTTATACCGCGCAGACAAAGTACCCCGAGGTAAAATTCATACTGCTTGACGGTGCGCCCCACACATCCGACTATGAGACGTATGAGACCAAACCCAATGTGGCTTCGGTAATGTACGCCGAGCAGGAATCGGGATTGTTGGCGGGATACGCGGCAATAATGGACGGCTACAGAAATATCGGCTTCATGGGCGGTATGGCTGTTCCCGCTGTTAAAGCGTTCGGTTACGGCTTTTTGCAGGGTGCTGACTATGCTGCCAAGCAGATAGGACTTGCCGACACAATTTCCGCGACCTACCACTACACGGGTGACTTTGCCGAAACGCCTACCAACAAGAACACCGCGGCAACCATGTACAACAGCGGAGTGCAGATTATCTTCGCTTGCGGCGGAAGCGTGGGCAAATCGGTTATGGCGGCTGCTGCCGAAACCCAGAACGGCAAAGTAATCGGCGTCGACGTCGACCAAAGATACGACAGCGCCACGGTAGTGACCAGTGCGACCAAGGGTCTCGCGGCCTCTGTTCAGGCGGTTCTTGCGTCCATTTACAATGGCTCGTTTGAGACCACCTACGGCGGAAAGACGACCTACTTCAACGCGAAAAACGGCGGTATCGGTCTCCCTACAATGGTAATCGGGGACCCCAATGCGAACGCTTTTGACAGATTTACAAGCTTCACCGTGGAGATGTACAACGGAGTTTACGCAAAGCTCGTAAACGGTGAAATCAGCGTAAAGCGTGAAATCGAAATCGCCGCCGAAACAGGTGTGGCTACGGTAGAGGAGATCGAATCTCAGCTCGAACTCACCAAAGTAAGAGTATCGCTTGTCGCGACTCCCGAAGCCAACCAGTAACCTTTTTTTAAAAGGGCAGTACTGCCCTTTTTTACATAGGAAGGTGATTAGCTTTGGAAGAAAACATCATTGAGATGCTAAACATAACCAAGGTATTTCCCGGGATCGTCGCAAACGACGACATTACGCTTCAGCTCAGGCGTGGAGAAATTCACGCCCTGCTCGGCGAAAACGGCGCGGGAAAATCGACGCTTATGAGCGTTCTTTTCGGGCTGTACCAGGCCGAAAATGGTGAAATACGTAAAGACGGCAAAAAGGTAAGGATAAACAATCCCAACGACGCAAACGCACTCGGAATAGGCATGGTGCACCAGCATTTCAAACTCGTCGGAGTCTTTACCGTCCTTGAAAACATAATCCTTGGCGTGGAGCCGGCCAAGGTCGGGTTTCTCAACAGGAGAGAAGCTCGCAAAAAGGCTATAGAACTTATGAACAGGTACGGACTTAAAGTCGACCTCGACGCCATGACCGAGGACATCACCGTGGGCATGCAGCAGAGAGTGGAAATACTCAAAATGCTGTATCGTGAAAACGATATACTCATCTTTGACGAACCTACCGCCGTTCTTACTCCCCAAGAAATAAAAGAGCTCCTTCAGATAATGAGAAATCTCAAAAACGAGGGAAAATCCATTCTGTTTATAACCCACAAACTCAACGAAATAATGGAAGTAGCCGACCGCTGTACGGTTTTGCGCAAAGGTAAAAGCGTAGGGACGGTGGTAGTAGCGAAAACCACGAAAGAAGAGCTATCGCGAATGATGGTGGGAGCGATGTCGATTTTACCGTACGTAAAGCCGAAAAAGATACCGCGGAAGAAATACTCAAAGTGGAAAACCTCTCGGTAGAGTCCCATCTTCACAGAAACTACGCGGTTAAGAACGTGTCTTTCGACGTAAAAGGCGGCGAGATAGTCTGTATAGCGGGCGTGGACGGAAACGGCCAGAGCGAGCTTATTTACGCCTTGACCGGACTTGAAAAAGTTGCCCGGAATTCCGCTGCTTACGACAGACACGAAAGAAAGCAAAAACTGACAGAAGACCTCAAGGGAAAGAAATTCGGCGAAAAATTTTTGCTGTATTTCGGTTATGCGCGTGAAAATATAGCCGATAACGCGAGAAACTTTTCCAAAAAGTTTTCGGCATCGGCAAAGAGAATAACGCGCCGCGCCAAGGCTGTGTTTATGCGCAAAAACGAAAATAACGAAACAGACAGCGTTTACGGTCGGATTATGCTTTGCGGCAAAGATATTACCCGTTCGAGGATACGAACAAGGAGCAAGACAGGGCTTAGTCATATCCCCGAGGACAGACACAAGCACGGGCTTATCCTCGACTACAGCCTCGAGCAGAACCTCGTACTACAGAGATATTGGGAAAAGGAATTCCAATCGGCAGGCTTTATCAGGGAAAACAACGTCAGAAACTACGCAAACAAGCTTATCGACGTATTCGACATCCGTAGCGGACAAGGTACCGAAACCATAATGCGCAGCATGTCGGGCGGCAATCAGCAAAAAGCTATTATTGCGCGCGAAGTCGACAAGAATTTCAGGCTTCTTATTGCCGTTCAGCCCACGAGAGGACTTGACATAGGTGCGATCGAGTATATTCACAAACAGCTTGTAAAACAGAGAGACGAAGGGAAAGCCGTCTTGCTTGTGTCGTTTGAACTTGACGAAGTCATGAATCTCGCCGACAGAATTCTCGTAATGCACGGCGGAGAGATCGTGGGAGAGTTCAGACCCAAGGAGACCACCGTGGAAGAGCTCGGTCTCTATATGGCGGGAGCGAAAAGGGAGCCGCGGCAATGAAAAACCGAAACCTTAAATTTTTTAATAAAGACAACTTTAAGACGATGTTTAAAAGTAAGGGCATGAACAACTTTTATTCTGCCCTCATCGCCATAGCGTGCGGTCTTCTTGTCGGGCTTATCGTCATGCTCTTTATTAACCCGCTCCAGGCTTTTGCAGGTCTGGGGAACGTCATTGCAGGGGGATTTTCGGGCGGAACAGAGGGCATAGCCAACGTTTTTTATTACGCTACGCCCATAATTATGACAGGTCTTTCGGTGGGGTTTGCTTTCAGAACGGGACTTTTCAACATCGGGGCGACGGGACAGTACACTATGGGTATGTATTTTGCGCTCTATGCTGCGTTCATGTGGCAGAACGTAATCCCGGGGAAACTCCTTTGGGTGGTATGCGTCCTTATGGGTCTGATCGGCGGCGCGCTGTGGGGAATTATACCCGGTCTTTTCAAAGCCTATCTGAACGTAAACGAGGTCATAACGTCGATTATGTTCAACTATATAGGCATGTACCTTGTCGACATGTTGATAAAGAATAACGGCGCCATGTTCACCGCGACTCAGCAGCGCACCAAAATACCGCCGATTAACAGTAACATTCCCAAAATGGGGCTAAACCATATCTTCCCCAATACCAACATAAACGGCGGCATAATTATCGCGATAATCGCGGCGATTATCTTGTGGGTTATCCTCAACAAAACTACGTTCGGATACGAACTTAAGGCGTGCGGGTTTAACAAAGAGGCCGCAAAGTACGCGGGTATGAACGCTCGGCAGAAAATCGTCGTTTCCATGATGATAGCCGGAAGCATGGCGGGACTTGGCGGCACGCTTATGATCCTTGCCGGAAACAGCAACATTTACGAGCCTATAAACCAGCTTGCCGCAAACGGCTTTACAGGTATCCCTGTGGCTCTGCTCGGCATGAGCAATCCTCTTGCCATAGTTCTCGCGGGACTTTTTGTATCCCACCTGCAAAGGGGCGGATTCTATATACAGCTTCTAAACTTCAGCCCCGAAATCATCGATATAATAATCGGCGTTATCATCTATTTCAGCGCGTTTGCCCTTATTGTTAAAAACCTTCTCGCCAAGCTCACCGCGAAGAACAAGGGCAAACCCAAAAAGCAAAAATCCAAAAAACTTTCGGCACAAACTGCCGGGGAGCAATAACTTATGGCAACATTCTATTTTGTGGTACAGCGCACACTGCCCGTCGCCATACCGCTTTTGCTGGTGGCGCTGGGCGGTATGTTTTCGGAAAGAAGCGGAATTATCAACATTGCCCTCGAAGGCTTGATGATCGTGGGCGGCTTTGTGGGGATTTTCTTTATAAACACCCTTCAGCAGACGGGAGCCGCTTTGAGCGGACAGGGACTTTTGATTGTTGCAATGATAATTTCGGGATTAGTTGGCGGAATATATTCCCTTATGCTGGCGTTTGCGTCTGTCAACATGAAAGCCGACCAGACAATTGTCGGCACCGCGCTCAATATGATAGCACCCGCGCTTGTAATATTTATTGCGAGAACGCTCTATTCTGTCCGAAATATACCCTTTGTCAATGAGTTTTTCATAAGGGAAGTCCCGGGACTGTCTAAGATACCTTTTATCGGCGATATGTTCTTCAAAGACGTATACGCCACGGTTTATATAGGGGTACTGGTGCTTATCATTTCATCGCTTGTCCTGTACAAAACGCGTTTCGGACTGCGCCTGCGCTCCTGCGGCGAGCATCCGCAGGCGGCGGACTCCGTGGGTATAAATGTTTACAAAATCAGATATTCAGGAGTAGTTATTTCGGGTGTTTTGGGCGGAATAGGCGGGCTTTTCTTTGTAATTGCGACTTCGGCGATGTTTTCGGGCAATGTCGCGGGTTATGGATTTTTAGCTCTCGCCGTCATGATATTCGGACAGTGGAAACCGGGCAGGATATTTCTTGCGGCGCTGTTCTTCGCACTCATGGGCACGATATCTTCGGCTTACGCGCTCGTGCCATTTCTCGCAAGGCTCAATATCCGCGGCGACATCTACAAAATGGTGCCTTATATCGTCACTATGATAGTGCTTGCCTTCACTTCCAGGAAGTCGAGAGCACCCAAAGCAGAGGGTATACCTTACGACAAGGGCTCAAGATAAATTGTGCGTGAGCAATGACCAATAATGTTATATAATGTAATAAATGACTGATGGAGGGGCACTTTTATGAGAATGTACGACATCATAAGAAACAAGCGCGACGGCAAAAAGCTTTCCAAAGAGGAAATAGACTTTTTCATAGAAGGAGCGACAAGCGGATTCATCCCCGATTATCAGATTTCGGCGCTTTTGATGGCGATATTCATAAACGGAATGGACAGAGAGGAAACTCTCAATCTTACCATGGCGATAGCCCGTTCGGGGGAAACCGTTGACCTCTCCGGAATAGACGGCATAAAAGCCGACAAGCACTCCACAGGCGGCGTGGGCGATAAGACGTCGTTGATAGTCGCGCCTATTGTCGCATCATTTGGTGTAAAGGTCGCAAAAATGAGCGGCCGCGGCCTCGGGCATACGGGCGGCACGATAGACAAGCTTGAATCCATCGAAGGTTACAGGACAAGCGTGTCCGAAAATGAGTTTATCGAAATAGCAAATAAAACAGGTTGCAGCATAATAGGACAATCTGCCAATCTTGCGCCCGCCGACAAAAAGCTGTATGCCCTTCGTGACGTCACGGCGACGGTGGACTGCCTGCCGCTTATAGTTTCCAGCATCATGGGAAAGAAGCTCGCCGTGGGAGCCGATGTCATTGTGCTCGATGTAAAGACAGGCAGCGGCGCGTTCTTAAAGACTTTGGACGAGACGGTAAAACTTGCAGAAGCCATGGTGGCGGTGGGTAAGGACGCAGGAAAGAGAATTACGGGGCTGATTACAGATATGGACATACCGCTGGGGTACGCCGTCGGAAACTCCCTAGAAGTTATCGAAGCGATAGAAACGCTTAAAGGAAACGGTCCCGCCGACCTTGTCGAGGTGTGCGTCGCGCTAAGCGCCGAAATGCTATATCTCGCCGATTTGGGTACCCAAAGCGATTGTTACGGTATGGCAAATCAGGCATTACAGAACGGATCGGCATACAACAAATTTATCGAAATGGTCGAGACGCACGGCGGCACTATCGAGTGCGTCAAAGATACGTCATTATTCAGACGCGCCCGTTTTGAGAAAGAGGTTTTGTCAACGGAAGACGGCTACATCGGGAGCATGGACACCGAAAAGTTGGGCGTTGCATCACTGCTTCTCGGCGCGGGCAGACTTAAAAAAGAAGACCCGATCAACCACGCCGCGGGGATTATTCTCAAAAAGAAAACAGGGGATTATGTTAAGAGAGAAGAGGCGATCGCCATGCTTTACGCAGACGATGAAACGCTCTTTGAAAGCGCGGAGAGAGAACTTAACGCCGCCATAAAATACTCCGCCGAAAAGCCCGTAAAGCGTGACCTAATCTTAGGCAGAATAAGCTCTCGGTGAGGTTATTCGGCTTTTCCGGTCAGCGCAAGTAATTCCTCAGGCTCGGCAATCTGCATATTCTTGCTATAGACGCAAGCCGTTTCACGTCCGATAATTTTGCATAAACTTTCGATAAGTACCGACGAAAAATCCTTGTTTACCTTTCGCCTTGTGCCTGCCTTGAACAGAGATACGGGACTTACTATGTTTGTCACAAGTACCGAAAAATTGACAATGCGCAATACAAACTGCATTATGCCGCGGTTTTTAATGGAATTTATTTTGTTGAATACGCCCATCGTCATATAAACGGCGGACAGCTTGAGGTAACGCACAAAGGACAGATTTGTCGCCGCAAATGTATCGTCAAGCCTTACGGTAACGCGCTTTACGAGTTCAAAAACGTCGTTTACGCTAAGCTCGAGCAAGGGCTCGGGGCTATCGGGATAGAACACCGCCGCGACTTCCTTTATCAGATGCTTTATATCGTTTGGCTCTTCAAGCTTGAGTGTACGCTTCTTGCGGAAGACTATTCTGCTGTTTTTCCTGCGAATTTCCTGCAATTTTAGATAATACTTGCTTGTCTCCTCGATTTTTTCGTCGATAACAAGCCTTTTTTCTTCCTCGATTTTTTCATAATCTTCGTTGGTTCTCGCGCTGATTTTTCCCATGACTTTTCTCGCGAGGGACGACAGCGCCGCCGTTAACCCCACGCCTATACCAACGATAAAAGAGAGAGTGTAGAGCAGATAATGAAGCCAAATCATTTCCTGAAAAGTCATTTGCCTTCCTCCGTCTGTACGTCTGCGATCTCGGCGTGTTTCGAACCGCCATAAATCTTGTCTATCTCCATGCCCGTCTCCACAATGAGCTCTCTGAGCTTTGAGTTCAGGAAAGAGGCGAATATCTTATTGGGCAGGGCTTTTACGCTTGCCCCCACCTTGCCGAAGAACGATTTTTTCTCCTGTTCTTCAACAACGGGTTTTGCAGTGAGGTTTTCGATCAGGGACTTGATTGTGGAGATTTTGATTTCTCGCCAGTCATAACTTATGGTGTCCTTTTTGCTCTTATTGTGCACATAAACGCCCGCCTTGAAGGCATTTTTGACAAGAAAATTATCGTCAAGAAAACGTTTTAACTGCCTGTTTATTCTGTCGGCAATATTGTCGGCAAGTTTTATAATAGCATCGGCTGACACCTCAAATATGGGATAATCGGAGTCGGGATAATAGGCTTTTGATATGTTGGTGAGCATGTTCAAAAATGCTTTTTTGAAGCCTTCCAGTTTTTCGCTTGTCGAAGCGTTGCCGTATTCGGCATCGTATGCGGTTACCGAGGGGATAATTATGTCGTCGTATATCTCCGCTTTTTCGACTTCCCTGGCGGTTTTCTTCGCTTTATACTTCTTTTTGGTCGCGGCAGCGTAGATTGTGCGCAACAAAAAATAGCCAAAGGCTATCCCCAGCAAAAAGAGTCCGATTATTATCAGATAATTGATCAGAAGCTGCGGCGCTTGATTTGCAATCGGTTCCACAACTTCGTTTATGTCCATTTCAAGCATTTCCTATTATCTTCTACCGTCCTTCCAAGTACATTGTAACATATTTTTGAGCGGCGATGATGACATTTTATGCCATTGGCGTCAGACCGTATAAAATCGCAAGCTGCCGCTATACTAATAGTAAACTAATATGGAGGTACTTTATGGCTAACAAAACTATCAAACCTGGCACGCAGGTTGAAAGCGACACCAAGTTATACGTTAAGGACGCTAAGGGCAAGACTCTCAGCGAAATCAACGTTCCTGCCGGACACAGAGTTCCGCCTACAAGAGTAGAAGAAGCGGAATCTTATTCCACGAAGAAGTAAGTTCAGGAATTAGGGGTAAAACCCGGGGAGCAAATCCCCGGGTTTTATCTTTATTTACATAAAATGAGGTTTTTCTCAAAAATGTCAGACCGATGTATTATACTTTTTCTACGTGCTCATCATTTGTTCATATTCCTTAGACTTGGGTTCGAAATTTCAGGCGTCCCCTGAAATGTTTACATTTGGGAGCTCTCAACGGGAGTTCTTCTCGAAACATCGTCAAGTTTTTTGGTGGAGTCATTTTAATAACATTTTTTATCTTCTCTGCATTTAATGAAAATGAGTACAGAAGTAAGCCGTTCCTCTTAACGGACGAAGCGGAGGAAACTCGATGAACAACATAAGCATTACGATATTGGGTGTAGCCATTATATTTGTAGCAACGACGCTGGGTTCGGCAGTCGTTTTTCTGTTTAAAAAGGGTATTAACGCGAAATACAACTCCATTATTCTCGGGTTTGCATCGGGCGTCATGGTCGCGGCTTCGGTTTGGAGTCTCATTATCCCTTCGGTGGAGAGGTTGGAGGAACTGGGCAAAAACAAACTTATTCCCGTATGCACAGGGATTTTCCTCGGTTTTGTTTTCATTGTCATACTTGACAGATTGATACCATACCTAAAGCGTAAAAATCCTGTAGCCGAAGAAAAATACAAAATTTACAACCTCTTTTGCGCCGTCACCTTGCACAATATACCCGAAGGACTTGCGGTGGGTCTCGCCTTCGGCGCAGCGATAATCACAAATCATACAGCGGCTTACTATTCCGCTCTTGCTTTGGCCGTCGGCATAGCCGTTCAGAATATTCCCGAAGGAACGGCTCTGAGCCTGCCTTTGCGAGATGTACTCGGCAGTAAAGGCAAGGCCTTTTTCTGGGGAGTCTTGAGCGGCGCGGTTGAACCGATCGCCGCCGTAGTCGGTATATTCCTTGCCATGCGCCTTGAGAGTGTCATGCCTTGGTTCTTGTCCTTTGCCGCGGGCGCCATGCTCTTTGTCGTCGCCGAAGACCTCATTCCCGACGCCAAAGCTCACTCCACCAAACAGCTTGGCACCTTAGGTTTCATCCTCGGTTTCATTATAATGATGGCACTTGATATTGCGCTGGGCTGACATCATTTTATTAAAAAATAGTTTCTCAGAAAAAGCATTTCCTCACTTGTCCGAAAACGCGTACATAACGCATCGCGACAAATATTTACAAATTTTTCCATAAATGATATACTGATTCTGATGTCAGGGGGATACGATTATGATAAAGGATTATCTTGCTCACAAAGATGGTTTAAGAGAACAAACACTAAAGGAGCATTCCGAAAATACGGCGTTATTATGTCAAAAAAACGCAAGTTATTTACATCCCCAAATAGCTTATAATACGGGACTTGCACATGATATAGGTAAATTACAAAGTGATTTTCAAGACAAACTGAATGGCAAAAACATTAGTGTTGATCACTCTACAGTCGGCGCAAAGTTTGTTTTTGAGCTTAATCCTAAAAACCCTATAAATCAAATGATAGCCTATGCTGTTGCCGGGCATCACGCAGGATTGCCTAACGGTGGCTTGCCGACGGACAACGGAACATCTTCTTTAGTGTCAAGATTAAAAAAACAATTTCCTGATATCAGGGATAGATTAAAGGATTTTTGTAAAATAGAAATTCCAAATGCAATTCCGGATTTTCGTGAAAATGCTTCTTATACCTATCCGATGTATATTCGAATGCTGGCGTCAACTTTGGTTGACTCAGATTTCATTGACACCGAGAATTTCATGTCAGGCATTAAGAACAGAGGCTTTAATGTGGATTTTTCTGATTTGCTCGACAAATTGAATAAGCATTTGTCAAGATTCGATGATTCAAGTAAAATAGCAGCGTCTCGGCAGAGATTATCGGATCAGGTTTATCGAAAGGCGGATAATGATAATTCGGTTTTTCTTCTTGATATGCCGACAGGGAGCGGTAAGACATTGACGTCAATGCGTTTTGCTTTGGCCCGAGCGATAAAAAAGAATAAAAAGCGCATCATTTATGTAATACCATATACGAGTATCATCGAGCAAAACGCAAGAGTTTTTAAGGATATTTTCGGCGAAGATATAGTTATCGAACACCATTCGAATTTTGATCCAGAAAGATTTGATCCTTATGATATGGAAAAATACGAGTTATCGACCGAAAATTGGGATGCGCCGATTATAGTTACTACCAATGTGCAGTTTTTCGAATCAGTTTATTCCAATAAGCCTTCAAAACTGCGTAAGTTGCACAATATTCAAGATAGTATCGTATGT
>Ga0208824_1001039_pt1 | contig 26462 bp, 16 predicted proteins | sample AD_JPNTR3_MetaG_FD_184447 | JGI IMG/M metagenome (GOLD analysis project Ga0208824, IMG submission 184447) | Active sludge microbial communities of municipal wastewater-treating anaerobic digesters from Japan - AD_JPNTR3_MetaG (SPAdes) (version 2) | ecosystem: Engineered > Bioreactor > Anaerobic...
AGGCTCTTGCAAAACCCCCTCAAGGCGGCGCCTGACGGCTTGCCTTGATGGCGTTTTGCTATGTTAAAAGCCCCGCACGCCCACTCGGGCACACGCTGGCTTACCTCTCCCTCGCGTCTTCAGGCCGGGCACAGCGCCGTGCCAATGAATACCTTTATAGTATGGCAGAAAGGCCGCCTTTTGTCTACCCCCCCCCCCCCCCCCCCCCTCGAAAATTTTGTTAAATAGTTGTATCTTTTTGCTGGGCAATGATTTATACTTATACTATTCGATTGGTTTGAGAAAGACAGGCGAAAGAAATCCAGCGGGGGGCCAAGAAATGACCGGACACCGGAAGAGCGCGGCAGGCGAGTTGTGGGACAGCATCCAGTCGTGGCTCTTCCCCGTGCTGGAGGATGAAATCGGCGAGCTCGACGAAAAGCACCGGCAGTTCGTGGCCGTCTGCGAGTTGTGCGCGCCGCAGGATCACATGGCCGCCTACCAGTGGATCGGCAACGGATGTCCGCCCAGTGACCGGCTGGCCCTGTGCAAGGCGTTCATCGCCAAGGCCGTCTGGGACTTCCCCTCCACCCGCGACCTGATCGACGCCGTCCGCCACCGCCCGGCGCTGCGCCGCCTGTGCGGCTGGGAGTCGCTCGGGGAGGTGCCCTCGGAGGCGACCTTCTCCCGCGCCTTCGACGCCTTCGCCCGCGACGGGCTGCCGCAGCGCATCCACGAGGCCGCGGTCGTGACGCATTGCGGCGGCAGGCTCGCCGGCCACGTCAGCCGCGACGCCACCGCCATCCGCGCCCGCGAAAAGGCCGCCCCCGCCGCGGAAAAGGAAGCGCGGACGCCGGGAAAGCGCGGAGGGCGGCCCGAAGGCCGGCCGCCGGACCCGCCGCCGGAGCCGACCCGGCTGCAGCGGCAGCTCGGGCGCGGCCTGGCCGGGAACCTCGCGGAACTGCCCGCCTGCTGCGACTGGGGCTGCAAGAAGAACAGCAAGGGCAAGACGGAGAGCTGGAGGGGCTACAAGCTGCACATCGACACGATCGACGGCGACATCCCGGTCAGCGCGATCCTCTCCTCGGCCAGCATGCACGACAGCCAGGCAGCCATCCCGCTGGCACAGATGACCGCCGGACGCGTGACCAGCCTGTATGACCTCGCCGACGCCGCCTACGACGCGGCGGAAATCCGCGAAATGTCCGCCCGCCTCGGCCATGTGGCACTCATCGACCACAATCCGCGACGGGGCGAGAAACGCGAGTTCTCGCCGGCCGAGGCCGCGCGTTACCGCGAGCGAAGCGCCGCCGAACGGGTCAACGGCCACCTGCACGACGAGCACGGCGGACGCCACGTGCGGGTGCGCGGGCCGGTCAAGGTGGCCGCGCACCTGGTCTTCGGCCTGATGGTCATCGCCGCCGAGCAGATCCTCAGGATGGTCGCCTGACCCTTCCCGCGCCGGACTCCTGCACCCGGAACCCCGCCCGCGACAGGCAGGGGACGGCGGCGCCTGCCCGAAAACGGCCAAAAACATCAAATGTGGCCCTGCCTTCTCCGTTTGTCCCGCGCCGGACCCGCCGCGCCAGAAAAAAATCCTGCAAACCCCCCCGGACACAAGCCGTTAGGCGCAGCGTCCGGGGGGTTATGCAAGAGCCTCCGCTTTTAATGTAGCAAAAAAACAGGCCGCAAGAAACAAGGAATTAACACAAAGCCGTTGTGTCGATGCGCATGCGTCGGCCGCGGAGTTGTAGGTTACCGCCAGTGATGATGACCTTCTCGTCCTCGCGCCGCAGGTCGAGCGGCTCGCGCGCCCAGACTGCCCAGCCGCGCGTGGCGGCTCGCGCGTACAACTGCTCCAGCGTGTCGGCGAAGCGCTCCTGGCCGCGCCAGAACGGCAGCGGGCCAAGGCGGTAGATGAGCGGCGCGGGCGTGAGCGTTTTCACGGCGCTGCCGAAATCTTCAAAGGGCGACTGCGGCGTTCCGTAGAACGTTGTGAGATCGACAGGATCGGGTGCGGGCGACAGTACCGGGCCGACTGACGGCGGCTCTTCCATCGCCGCATCGCCCAGCAGCTCGACGCGGCTGACACCACGGACAGCCAGCAACAGCAGCGGGGTTTGGGTGATGGCCTCGCCCATCAAATAGTAGACCGCCGCCAGATGCTTGCAGGGGTTGGCGTAATCCGGACAGGAACAGCGGCTCGACAGATCATTCTCGCGCTGCGGAAAGAGCGGACAGCCAGCTTCCCGGAAGAGCCCCTCCACCTCAAGCGGCAGCTCGCTGACCAACAGGCGCGCCACCAACATCGGCTGGGCACGCAAAGTTTCGATCAATTGCGGCTGCGCCTCTTCCGACACCGTGCGGAAGTGGATGGTGCTGGTGTACGGCTCCTTGCTGGCACCCTGCACACGGGCGGTGATCACGCCCGGCGTGATCTCAAGCTGCGACACCTGACCGGAGACCGCGTAGCTGCGGCCGCGTCCCAGACGCGCCCCAATGCGGAAGCGTTCGATGGCCTCGATCCAGCGTCGGCTCCACCACACGCGCGACGTTCCACTTTGCGCATGTTGCGAGCGGATACCGCCCATAATTGCCATCGGCGTGCGCGGCGCGTATCGCTTTTTTCGCTTTTTCTTGCTCATTCCCCCACCTCGACATCGGCAATAACCGTTTCGGAAAGCCGCAGAACCTGATCCAGTTCGGCGTCGGAAAGTTCAGTTAGGAACTGCTCGCCACTCGTCACGATCTCGGCGGCCAAGGCGCTCTTGTGCGCGATCATATCGTCGATGCGTTCCTCCAGCGTACCGCCGCAGAGAAATTTATGGACCATCACATCGCGCGTCTGTCCGATACGGAAGGCGCGGTCAGTGGCCTGATTCTCAACGGCGGGATTCCACCAGCGGTCGTAGTGAAAGACATGGCTCGCGCGAGTCAGGTTGAGACCGATGCCGCCGGCTTTGAGCGAAAGGACAAAGGCACGCGGCTCGACGCCCTCCTGAAACGCTCGCACCATGTTGTCGCGCGTCTTGCGCGGCACGCCGCCATGCAAAAACGGCATGTCGCGCCCAAACGTTTCGCAGAGACGTTGTTGCAGTAGCACGCCCATTTCGGCGTACTGGGTGAAAACCAGTGCGCTTTCGCCGCGCGCGAAAATCTCCTCCAGCATCTCTTCCAGACGTTGTAGCTTGCCAGATGGACGCGCCATGGCCTGCGGCTCGCCGAGGTAGTGCGCCGGATGGTTGCAGACCTGTTTAAGGCGCGTCAGCACACCAAGAATCAAGCCGCGTCGCGCGATACCTTCGGCGTCGGCCGCATCGCGACGAAACTGCTCAAGCACTTCCTCGTAAAGATGCGCCTGCTCGCGCGTGAGCGTGCAGATGACGGTGCCTTCGCGCTTCTCTGGTAGATCGGCGATGATCTGTTTGTCGGTCTTGAGACGCCGCAGCAAAAACGGCGAGGTAATGCGCCGCAGCCGCGTGCGCGCGCCGGGATCGGTGCCAGAGTGGATCGGTCGGAAGAAGGTTTCGCGGAACGCGGTACGTCCGCCTAGCAGACCGGGATTGAGAAAATCCATCAACGACCAGAGATCGCCAACATGGTTCTCGATCGGTGTACCGGTCAGCGCGACCCGGTAATCGGCCTGTAGCGCGCGCGCCGCTTGGGCTTGGCGCGTATCAGGATTCTTGATGTTCTGCGCTTCGTCGAGCACGATGCCGGACCAGTTGACTTTACGCAAGTCGGAGTAATCGCGGTAGAGCAGATGGTAACTGGTGAGCACGATGTCCGCCCCTTTTGTCTCGCGAACAAACGCATTGCCGCGACAGCGCTGTGCGCCGTGATGGAGCATCACGCGCAGACTGGGCGCGAAACGTCGACTCTCACGCAACCAGTTACCGAGCACCGACATCGGAGCGACCAACAAAACCGGACGACGTTCGCCACGCTCCTTTTCGTGTAGCAGAAAGGCGAGCGTCTGGATCGTTTTACCAAGGCCCATGTCATCCGCCAGACAGCCGCCGAAGCCCCAGGTGCGCAGGAACGCCAGCCAACTGAACCCGCGCACCTGATAGGGACGCAACTCGCCGCAAAACGCAGCGGGTTGCGGCAGCAGTTCGAACGTCTGCTCGCCGCGCAAGCGATTAAGGAATGGCGCCAGCCAACCGCCGCCACGAACCTCGGAGACCTCCAGCCCGCCACGGCTTGCGGTACCCAGCGCCAACTGCACCACCTCCAGCGCGGATTGCGATTCCGCCCGCTTGGGTTGCGTAACGCGCAGCGCTTCCTGAAGCTGGCGCACATCGATCTGAATCCAGCGGCCCCGGAAGAAGACCAACGGCGAGTCGGACTCCAACAGCGCCTCCAGCTCCTCGCGCGAAATCGGCTGGCCGTCCAGCGCGACCGTCCAGCTCAGCGCCACCTTCTCTTCCAATGCCTGCGGGCTGGCGTCCGCGTCGGCGTGCGGCATCGCATCAACCTCCAGCGTGACGGTCTGCTCACGGTGGCTCCACCATGCCGGTAGACTGACGCCGTAACCAGCCGCTTCCAGCAGCGGTGCGGCAGTGTTGAGAAAGACATGTGCCTCATCAGGTGGTAGCATGCAACCAAAGCCGTGCGGATAGATTTCGGCTCTGGTCAGCGGTGGGAAGAGCATGCCGGCCTGTCCCAGCGCGATCAAGAGCGCTTCATCAGCACCCTCAAAAAACGGTGTACGGCCTTTCGGGCGCGTGCCGTTAAAACGCACACGCAGGAACCACGGCTGACTCGGTTCGGACGGCTCCTCCAGATCAAAGAGCAATGCGGCGTCATGTGTCGCGCGGCCTTCGACCGGTCGCCGCCACAGCGCGACCGCATCATACAGGGCGTCAAGTTCCTCATCCGCTTTCCAGCGGATCACCGGGCTCTCACCGCGCAATGCAGCGAACCAAGCGTCGTGGGCGCTGTAGAATTTACCGCGTTCGGCATGCGAACGCGACAGCGTCGTCATCACGCTGAGCCGCACCAAGTGGTCGGTCAGCTCCTCAAGCAACGCGGCGGCATAGTGTTCGGGTGTCGTACCCAGCGTCAGCAACGGCGGCAAACGCGCGGTCAGCGCTTCGAGCCGCCGCCGGTCGGGCGGATCGAGCGACAGCTGCCAGCGCGCCTCGACGCTCTCGTCGTCGCGCCGCACAAGCGCGGGCAAAAATCTGCCGCGAGCCACGAGCGAACCGGACAAGCGGAAAAGATCCACGAACGCGAGCAGGTCTTCACCGGCGAACACGCCATCGGCCAGCCGCCGCTCCTGACAGACCCCCAGAAAGGTCAGGGCCTGTTTCCAAGTTAAAGTGGCAGCCGTGACCCGCCAGGTATCAAGCGTTACCGGCGGCGAAACGGAGACGTCGGCAGGCAAGAGAAACGATTGCGACGGCACTGGAAGCGGGCCGACAGAACTCTGGCTTGTCGGCAGGCGCAACTCCAGACCCAACATCTGAAGACTCTCCGTCTCCCAAAGGAATCCTTCGAGAACGTCACCGAGAATTTCCGCCCCGGCATCGAACGGCGAAACACGCGCCTGCGCCGCACCCTGCGCCGTGGGATGAGTTCCACATGCGGGTGCAACCCGTTCGCCCCACACAGCCACACGACGTTGGCGCCAGCTTATATGCAGAATCACTAGCATCCCATCAGTCTGCCCGACAACAAGGCGGTCACAGACACACACATCGTACCACAATGCGCTCTCCGTGCGTAGCGCGGAGAGCGCGTTGTGATATTTAGGAGTTAGGAGTTAGGAGTTAGGATTTAGGAGTTGAGTGCCTGCCGCAAGATTTGCGCCGGGTAATGTGACACAGGCATCCTGCCCGTGATGACGGCACTGCGCAAAACCGGTGACCGTCTTGTACCCGTCCTCGCGGGCTCCGCCCGCGACCAATCACAAATTACAAATCTAAACTCCTAACTCCTCAATCCTAACTCCTCCTTCCAAAGTGCGATTCAACGAGGTTGAATCGTACTTTGGCTTGACGCTGAGCACCTGACATTGCATGCTTGTGCGGATGGTCAAAGACGGACATATTCGCCTGTTGCCGATCCACGTCGCCAACAAGATCGCGGCGGGCGAGGTGGTGGAGCGCCCCGCTTCGGTGGTGAAAGAGTTGATGGAAAACGCCATCGACTCCGGTGCCACGCGGATTGACGTGACCGTGACGGCTGGCGGGCGCAAACTGATCGAGGTGCGCGACAACGGCGGCGGCATGGGGCGCGACGATGCCCTGCTCAGCATCGAGCGGCAAGCCACCAGTAAAATCCGCGATGTCGATGACATCGAACGTATCGACACGCTCGGTTTCCGTGGCGAGGCATTGCCTTCAATCGCTTCAGTCTCGCGCTTCACACTCAAAACGCGCCGTGAGGTGGATGAGGCCGGAAGCGAGTTAGTGATTGTGGGCGGCAGCCTGCAAGACGTCCGCGAAGCCGGTCTGCCGGTCGGCACCACGATCAGTGTGCGCGACCTCTTTTTCAATGTGCCGGCCCGTCGAAAATTTCTGCGTGCGTTTCAGACCGAGCAGGCACATATCCGCTCGGTCTTCACGCTCCACGCTCTGGCCCATCCGGAAATCGGCATGAGCCTTACATCCGACGGCCGCGAGCTGGCTCGTTTGCCGCCTGATGCTACGTTGGAGGAGCGCGTCCGCGATCTCTTCGGTGCCGACTTCTGCGCGGGACTGGTGCCGCTCGACCGGACACGCGGGGAGATTCGCGTCTACGGTTTCGCCGGATTACCGAACCAGACACGCACCGACCGCAGTGAACAGTACATCTTCATTAACCGCCGTCCAGCCACCGCGCCGGTCATCGCCTATGCGTTGCGCGAGGCCTATCCGCCGCTAGAAGGCAACCGCAAGCCGATCGTGCTGCTCTTCATCGAGATGCCGCCCGAGCACGTGGATGTCAATGTGCATCCGACCAAACGCGAGGTACGCTTTCACAAACCGGTGGATGTGCGCGAAGCGTTGATCGCTGCCATCACCGAGGCGATCGGCAACACGCACCGGCATAAGAACAACGAGCCCGCAGACGCTCCTCCGGCCGATACGAAAGCGGCGGCGCACGACACGCAAGATACGCGCGACACACAGGACGTCTCGTTGCGAACGCTGGTGCCGGAAGCTGCGGCGCGCCCCTTCGACTATCCCGCGCCGGTTCCGCTGCCGCTAGTTGACGCGCCCCGCCCCGCCGCCGTGCCGTTCCCCGCCCCTATGCAACCCGCCCCCGTGCCGCCACCGACCGGCAAGGGGCTACCGCTCTTCGCGGACCCGCACGCGGGTTCGCCGTGGCGCTGGTGCCGGGTGTTGGGTCAGGTGGGCGGACGTTATTTGCTGTTGGAGACTGACGACGGCATGGTAACGGTCGATCCGCGCGCGGCACGCGAGCGGGTGCTGTACGAGCGGCTGATGGATAACGCACGGAGCGGCGAAACCCTATCGCAGCGCATGCTGCTGCCCGAGACGGTGCAACTCGCGCCGCGTGACGCCGCGCGTCTGCGCAAGCACTTGTCGGTCGTGCAGGCGATGGGCTTCGGCGTAGCAGAGTTTGGTAGCGACCATTTTATCGTCGAGTCGCTACCCGCCGCGCTGGGCACGGTCTCCTGCCGCGAGCTACTGGGAAACATCGCACACGATCTTGAAACTGCCGGCACGCGGCGTGGTGCCGAAAAGTGGCGCGAAGAGCTGATCGCCAAAGCCGCCTGCCGCGCGGTCACCGGTAGCAGTGAGCCGCTCTCCGAAGAGGCCGCCGAGCGATTGGTGAACGACCTCGCCGCCACGCGCATGCCCTACACCTGCCCGCGCGGCCGCCCCACCATGATCTTCACCTCATACCGCGAACTTGAAAGAAAGTTTGGGCGGTGAATAGCCGCAACCATGCCACCAAAAATCGTGCCATCTGTGGTTAAACAAACCCGAGCAGGGCTTTTACTCGCACGGTTGTACGCCACTGCGTGATCGCAACAAGAAAGGTTGACTCGCGACGTTCGACCCGCGACCTGCGGCTGGTGCAGCCCCCAAAAAACCTCTGTGCTCTCTGTGTTCTCTGTGGTTTCCAAAACCTGAACCATGCCACCAAAAATCTGCGTAATCTGTGCCATCTGTGGATGTAAAAAACCGCGTCACTTGCCGACGCAGAAGCGGCTGAAGATGGCATCCAGCAGATCCTCGGTGTAAACACGCCCGATCATGCGTCCGAGCGCTTCGGCCGCGCCGCGCAGATGGCCGGCCGCGAGCACCAGTCCGCTTTCACCGGCGTCCAGCGCGGCGCGCGCCTCCCGGCTCTGCTCAAGTGCCGTGCGCAGTTCATTGACATGCCGCAATGAGACAATCGGCTGCCCGTACGTTTCTTCTGTCACGCCCAGAGTCTCGGCCACCATCCGCTTCAACGCTTCCAGCCCCTCGCCGCTCTTCGCGGAGACACGCATATAAGCCAGCTCCGACGGTATCTCCAAAGTTCCCGATGTCGGCAAATCGCATTTCGTAACAACCACCATCACGCGTCCAGTCGGTAACGTCGCGCAGACCTCGGCCAGCTTTTCGGACTGCGGCACCGACCCGTCCACCAGATAGAGGATCAAATCCGCCTGACGTATCATGGCGCGCGCCCGCTCGACGCCCTCGCGCTCGACGCCGTCCTGCGTGTCGCGCAGGCCGGCGGTGTCGACCAGCCGCAGCGGCACCCCGTACAGCACGAGCGACTCTTCGATCGCATCGCGTGTGGTGCCCGGCAGGTCGTGTACGATGGCGCGGCGGATGCCCAGCAAGGCATTCATCAGCGAAGACTTGCCGGCGTTGGGACGTCCGGCCAGGACCACCAGCGCACCCTCGCGAACCAGATGCCCCTCGCGCCACGATGCCACCAACTGTTCCATCTCGGTCATGCACGCCGCCAGCCGCTCGCTGGCGCGCTCTGTAAAAAGAGGCGGCAGTTCGCCCTCGTCAAAATCCAGCAGATGCTCCACCTCGGCGCAGACCGCCGTGACCGCCTCATAAAGCGCCGCCACGCGCCCCCCTAACGCGCCGTCGAGCTGGGCGCGGGCCACATGCGCGGCGCGTTCGGTACGGGACTGGATCAAGTCGCACACCGCCTCGGCCTGCGTTAAATCCATACGTCCGTTGAGAAAGGCGCGGCGCGTGAACTCTCCGGGTTCGGCCAAACGCGCACCGGCCGCCAGCACCGCCTCCAGCAGACGGCGCGAAGGTAACGCGCCGCCATGTCCTTGAATCTCCAGCGTGTCTTCGCCGGTATAGCTGTGCGGTGCGCGGTAGATCAGAAACACAGCATCATCGATCACGGTACCGGTGACCGGATGGATCACGCGCGCATGGAAAAAGGTGCCCGCCGCGCGCTGGCTGGGCGGACAGCGCAGCCCCGGCACCAGACGGTCACCGACCTCCAGCGCGCCGTCTCCAGAAACCCGCACGATGCTCACGCCCGCCGGCCCCGCAGCGGTGGCGATCGCGGCGATCACATGGGTGCTATAGCATTTTTCATCCACAGATGACACAGATTACGCAGATTTTTGGGGGCATGACTGAACTCGCGAAGCACGTCAATCCCGTCAATCATGTCAAAAAACCGCCATCTCGCCCTACAACCCAGCGAACGGATTCACCGTGAATCCGCCGCCGCCCGACGAGCCGCGTCCCGGCGATCCTCCGCGCCCGGTGGAGTCGCGCCTGCCGCGCGGCGGACCGGAGCGGCGGTCGCCGCCACCGCCACCCTCGCGCTTGCCCGCCGGCGCGGGCTGCGTCTTGGCGCTTAGCGAGATGCGCCGGCGCGCTTTGTCCACGCTCAGCACGCGCACCTTCAGCTTGTCGCCGGCCTTGACCACCTCGGACGGATCGCGCACAAAACGGTCCGAAAGCTCCGACACATGCACCAGACCATCCTGATGCACACCGATATCGACAAAAGCACCGAACGCCGTGACGTTGGTCACGATCCCTTCCAGCACCATGCCCTCTTTGACATGCTCGAACTCGGTCACGTCGTCGCGGAAGGCCGGTTTTTCAAACGTCGCGCGTGGGTCGCGTCCCGGCTTCTTCAATTCGGCGATGATGTCGCGCAGTGTTGGCTCGCCCACCGAATCCGACACATACTTGGTGTAATCGATCTGATCCACCAACGTGTTATTACCGATCAGGTCAGATAGCGCCACGCCCAGATCGGCGGCCATCTGCTCGACCAGTGCGTAGCGTTCCGGATGAACCGCCGAGGCGTCCAGCGGATGCTCGCCGTCGCGGATGCGCAAAAAGCCCGCGGCCTGCTCGAACGTCTTGGGCCCCAGTCCCGGAACTTTGCCCAGTTGTTGCCGACTGGTAAAAGCGCCGTTCTCGTTGCGGTAGGTAACAATCTTCTTGGCCATCGCACCGCCGATTCCCGAGACGCGCGTCAGCAGCGGAGCGCTGGCGGTGTTCAACTCCACGCCCACATGGTTCACGCAGCTCACCACCACTTCGTCCAGCTTGTCGGCCAGCAACGGCTGATGCACATCGTGCTGGTACTGTCCCACGCCGATCGCCTTGGGGTCGATCTTCACCAACTCCGCCAGCGGGTCTTGCAAGCGCCGTCCGATCGAAATCGCCCCGCGGATCGTCAGGTCAAGATCGGGAAACTCGTCACGCGCCACTTCCGACGCGCTGTAGACCGACGCACCGGACTCGTTGACGGAGATCACCATCACATCTTTGATGTTCGCCTCTTTCAGCACACCGCGCACGAACGACTCGGTCTCGCGACCGCCGGTACCATTGCCGACCGCAATCGCCGTCGGACGGTGCTTGGCCACCAGTTTGCAGATATCGACTTTCGCCTCGATCTCGCGCCGTCCGCCCTGCGAGGGAAAGATGGTGCAGGTTTCCAAAAATTTTCCGGTCGAATCCAGCGCCACGCACTTGCACCCGGTGCGCAACCCCGGGTCGATGCCCACGACCTTTTTATCGCCGAGCGGTGCCTGCAGCAACAGGTTGCGTAGGTTCTGCGCGAAGATCTCCACCGCCGCGCGGTCGGCCTTCATCTTGGTTTCGACCATGACATCGACCTCGACGCTCGGCGCGATCAACCGCTTGTAGCTGTCTTCGATCGCCTCTTTCAGATGCGGCGCAAAGCGCGAGCTGGGATTCAACGCAACCATTTCGCTGATGCGTTCCAGCAACGGGTCGGCCTCGCACGCCACGCGCACACGCAACACGCCTTCGGTTTGGCCGCGACGGATCGCAAGGAAGCGATGGGAAGGAATGTCGCTCAGCCGCTCCGAAAACTCGTAATACTGCTCGAACTTGGTCGGCTCGGTCGGTTTAGGATCGACCACCTCCGACGCCACCACCCCCTGCGTGGCAAACGCCTGACGCACCAAGCCGCGCACATCCGCGTTCTCGGCGACGGTCTCGGCCACGATGTCACGTGCGCCCGCCAGCGCGGCGTTGACGTCCGCCACGCCTTTTTCATCATCCACAAAAGCGGCTGCCGCGTCATCGGGATCTGCGTTAACATCCTGCGCCAGAATCAACTCGGCCAACGGTTCGAGACCCTTCTCGCGCGCGATCATGGCGCGTGTGCGGCGCTTGGGCTTGTAGGGCAGATAAAGGTCTTCGAGCGCGGTTTTTACGTTGCAAGCCAGAATCTTGGCCTTCAACTCCGGCGACAATTTGCCCTGCTCCTCGATAGATGCCAGAATCGTTGCGCGCCGCTCCTCCAGTTCGCGGTAGTAAGTCAGGCGCTCCTGAATCTTGGAGATCTGCACTTCATCGAGGTTACCGTGAACCTCCTTGCGATAACGCGCAATGAACGGAATGGTATTGCCTTCCGCCAACAGGGTCTCGACCGCGATGATCTGGCGCGGCGCAACCGCCAATTCCGATATGAGCGTTTCAAGCGCGGTCTTGCCGGCTTCACTACTTAAAAAAATCTCTGCCATCTGATTCTATCCTCGTCAAAGCTGGGGAGGCTCGTGCAAAACCCTCGTGGCATGAGCGCTCCAACGCAGATGGGAACCATACTGAAACACCGCGACCGGCACAAGTCGATTGTTTGTGCAGAAGTTCTCTGACAAGCAGTCAACTTTCGCCCTTGTCCTGTTCCCGTCTGTGTGACACAATACAGCAAGCTATCATTGTACTGTGTATTAACCTGACTTAGCAGTAGGCGACGTGTCGACTGCCGGTCAGAGGAAGAAAGGAAGGACCAACACAATGGCAAGAATTACGATTCCGGTTGAAGAGTTTAAACAGCGCGTTGCGAATGCGGCGAAACTCGTCCAAGCTAAGGGCCTCGACGTTCTCGTTGTCAACGGCTCCGAAGCTGACTACGCTGACACGCGTTACTTCTCAAATTTCTGGCCTGTTTTCGAGCGCGTCGGCGTCGCGATTGCCGCAAACGGTGAAGCGGCGCTCATGGTCGGCCCCGAATCAGAGGTCTTTGCTGACGACTTCAGTTGGATGGATCGCATCTGCGTCGTCTATCAGTACCGCGAGAGCGCGAACCCCGCATACCCTGAGCTGAAGAGCGAGTCTTTCAAGGATGTTTTCAAGCGGCTCGGCGTGACCGGCGACAACATCAAGATCGGCGTCGCCGCCAAACTCAACACGAACGTCGTCCAGTACGAAGGCATTCGCGAGTGCTATCCGAATGCCGAGATTATTTGGGCGGATGACATCATGCTCACCCTGCGCCGCATCAAGTCCGACAACGAAATCGCCTGCATCCGCGAGGCCGCCCGCATCACCGAGCTGGCGACTCACGCCGTGATGAAGGAGCTGCGCCCCGGAAAGACCGAGCTTGAACTCGTCGGCGTCGCGCAGAAGTGCATCTATGAGAACGGCGCTGAGTACGAGGGGCTGCCGATGTACTGCTTCTCTGAGAAGTCGACGCGCCACGCGATCTCCCGCTCGAGCTACAAGAAGATCGAAGAGGGCGATATCGTGCAGCTCAACCTCTCCGCGAAGGTGTGCGGCTACTCGCCGTCGATCGGCCTGCCGGTCTGCTGCGGCAAGCTGACGCCTGAAAAGCGCGAGCTGGTGCAGTTCGGCCTCGACGCCCACTATTGGACGGAAGAGCATTTGAAGCCCGGCGTTCCCGCATCTGAGATCGCCAAAGGGTTCATCAAGTTCTACGAGGAGCGCGGCAAGCGCGCCAACTACTTCTACGGCCCGTGCCACGGCACCGGTCTCATCGAGGTCGAGGCGCCTTGGATGGAGACCAGCTCCGACTACGCGCTGGAGCCGAACATGACGTTCCAGATCGATACGTTCGTGACCTCGCCGACGTTCGGACTCCGCTGGGAGAAGCCGGTCGCGATCACGAAGGACGGCTGCGTCAACCTCGCGCCGTCACAGATCGGCACCAACGGCCCGATCGAGGTGTGTAACTGACAAAACAAGTCGTTTCTCACACGAAGACACGAAGGGCACGAAGGAAAATGGATTGTCCTGAAAAACCATTGTGTCCTTTGTGCCTTTGTGTGAGATAAAATTTTGCAGGCTTTGCCTGCATCTGGAGGTTAAGAACATGCGTTATGAATTGATGCGTCCGTCACAGATCCGGGAAGCGATTGAAAAGCGCACCCCGGTCGTGCTACCCTTGGGTGTACTTGAGTATCATGCCGAACATCTTCCCGTCGGCATGGACACGCTGGCTGTTGAGCGCGCGCTCTATGAGTACGAGAAGATTGCGGAAATTGTCATCCTCCCCAGCTTCTACTGGGGAGCCTCCTCGCGGGCTGTCGCGCCGTGCGAAGGCCGCGGCTCCATCCCTGTCAATTCGCAGGCGTTGGTGCCGATCGCGCGGGAGATCTTCCGCGGGCTGCTCGACGTCGGGTTCCGCAACATCCACACGATCATCCACCACCAATCAGAGGACTTCAACGCCGGCATGCCGACGGACCTCGCGTTCCGTCTCGCATCCCGTCAGGTGATCATGGAGTTCCTCGAAGAGAAGCGGGGCGATGGCTGGTGGGGCGATCCCTCAAGCGCGTCGTACTATGACGATCACGACAACCTGGACGCGAATCCGTTCATCTGGATCCAGAACCATGCGCTCATGGATGCAGAAGTGCTTGCAAAATATCCGTTCGACCACGCCGGAGAAGGCGAGACCTCGCTCATGATGTCTCTCTGCCCCGACACCGTCAACATGGATGAGTTTGACAAGTCCGCCTGGTATGCGGAAACCGCTCTCAAGGCATCCAAGGAAACCGGTGACAATGGCGTCAAGATGATCCTCGATCACTTCCGCCGCATCTTAAAGTGAGTGTCTGAAATATGAAAATTCACCTTCGTAACGAGTTTTTTTCCGAGGTGAAGCGCACGCTTGTCGAGAGCGGAGAGTTCAAGGCCGAAACCTTCCGCTACTCGACCGGCGTCGATGCGCTTAAAGTGTCCAACTCGCGCGGATCGTTCACGATCCTGCCCTTCATGGGGCAGATGATCTGGCGCTGCGACTTCGACGGACGTGAACTCACCATGAAGTCCATATACGCGGAGCCCAAGGACTGCGTCACGTGCTTCAACGAGTCGTACGGCTGCTTCATGATGCACTGCGGGCTCACCGCGATCGGCAATCCGACTGCGGAAGACACGCACGTCGGCCACGCGGAGCTGCCGATCATCCGCTACAAAGAGGCGTACATCGAGTTCGGCAATGACGAACTTGGCGAGTACGTCGCTGTCGGCGGTACGGCATATCATGACATGTGCTTCACCTACAACTACGCGTTCTCGCCGCGCGTTGTTCTCCGCAAGGGAGCTGCGAAACTTGATATCATCGTGACGGCAAAGAACCTCAAGGATCTGCCGCTGGAGTACTATTACCTCTGTCACATCAACTACCGTCCGGTCAACGGATCGAAGATCGTCGAATCTCCGCTTGCGAAAAAGCCGATCATCAACCACGAAGTGCCGGCGGACTATCATAAGCCGTGGGCAGACGCAACGAACAAGTGGTTGGCCGTGCTGGACAAGGACTACAAGGCGCAGTCTATCGTCGGCGCGAAAGGCGAGTCCTACAAGCCGGAAATCGTGAACTGCTACTTCCACAAGCCCGACAAGGACGGCTGGGCGTTCGTGAAGCAGGTGTATCCGAAAGGCGGCGGCGTGTTCGTGCGTTACCGTCCGGAGGAACTCCCCTACGCGACGCGCTGGATTGCGCGTACGAAGGATGAGGACGCGATGGGCATGTGCCTCCCGGCAACGGCGGAGCACAAGGGACGGCTCTGCTGCCGCGCGAACAACCAGCAGCGCACCCTCGCGCCCGGCGAGTCAGTTACATTCCATGTTGAGACGGGAATACTTTAATCATGAAAAAAACCTGTGTCGTTCTTGCCGTGGCAGCGTTCGCCGCCATCGGCGCCTTTGCTGATGTCGTCATCGAGAACCCCCGCTTCCGCTTTGTCCTTGGTGACGACGCCAAGGCGAAGTCGCTCGTCCTCAAAGCGACGGGCGAGGAGCTTCTCGATCTGAACGAGGATCTCAGGGCCTTCGCGGTCATCCAGAACCGTCCGTTCAACAACGAGGTGAAGCTCACATTCCCGAACAAACGCACCGAGTACCGCGCGGATCGCGTACGTCGCGTGGGCGATTTCCTCTACATCGGCTTTGAACTCATCTCCTACGAGGCACAGCTCAAAGTCACCGAGGCCGCCGATTATGTGACGTTCGAGCTTGTGGACTTCCCGCTCGGCCCGAGGGGATCGAACGGGCTCAAGATGACCTACCCGCCGGTGGACGTCATGAAGATCTTGGATCTGCCGGTCAAGAACCGCACATACTTCGGCGGCTGGCTCAACGTCAGTTGGGACGATGCTGCGGCGGTCGCGGTTGTCGCCGCCGAACCGTACACCTGGATCGACAACTCACGACGCCACGGCTTCCGGCTGATGACCGCCGAAGCCCACCGCAACCTGAAACTGCGCGGCGCGAAAACAGCGCTGGTCGTTGCTGCAACGGGCAACTTCATGGATGCCATGGATGCCTTTGAGCGCGATCTGGGGCTTCCCCGCGGCGTCCAAAGCCGCCGCTCGCAAGAAATCAAGTCGTCGATCTACTGGAGTTCCGGCGTGCGGCCGTCCACGGTCGACCGGCACCTCGCCTACGCGAAACAGGGCGGCTTCCGCAACATGCTGATTTATTATCCCGCGATCTGCAAGGGCGCCAAGGGCGACGGCGGTTACGGCGGCATCGCCGACTACGAGTTGCTGGACGAGTACGTGAACGGTTACGATTCGCTCAAAGAGATGCTGGCAAAAATCAAGGCGGCGGGCATCACGCCGGGACTGCACGTTTTGCAAACCTTTATCGGTTTCAAGACGCGTTATGTCACGCCTGTCGCCGATCCGCGGCTCAACCTGACGACGCATTTCACGCTGGCGAAATCCCTCGGCAAAGAGGACGGCGATGTCTGGGTGCATGAAGATCCGTCGAATTGCCCGACCAACGAAGCAAGCCGCATCCTCGCCTTTGGCGGGGAACTCATAAGCTACGAGGGATTCACAACCGAGCGCCCCTACAAGTTCACCGGCGTGAAGCGTGGTGCAAAGGAAACAACCATCGTCGAGCATCCGAACGGACAGATCGGCGGTATTCTCGATGTCTGCGAGTTCGGCGGTGTAAGCTGTTACATTGACCAGAACACCGACCTGCAAGATGAGGTCGCAGAAAAGATCGCAAAAATCTATAATTGCGGTTTCGAGTTCATGTACTGCGACGGCTCGGAGGGCGTCAACGTTCCTCAGGGCATCCACGTCCCCAACGCCCAATACCGCGTTTGGAAAAAGTTCGACAAGAAGCCGCTCTTTATGGAGGGCGCAGCCAAGGCGCACTTCGGCTGGCATCACCTGAGCGGCGCGAATGCCTTCGACGTTTTCCCGCCAGAAATTTTTAAGGATATGATTGTCCGTTGGCCGCTTTACGCCGCTCCGATCATGCGGCAAGATTTCAGCCGACTCAATTTCGGTTGGTGGGGCATATACCAGCCGTCGGATAAATCTGTCGGCACGCAGCCTGACATGTGGGAGTTCGGCACGTCAAAGGGCGCGGCTTGGGATTGTCCCGCAACGATCCAGTTCAACTTGCCGGCCCTCGAAAAGCACCCGCGCATGGCGGATCTTCTGGAGGTCATGCGCCGCTGGGAGGATGTCCGTGCGAAGAAGTGGCTCACCGATGCGCAGCGGGAAGCGCTCAAGGATCCGAAACGCGAGTTCCACCTGTATCTTGATGACAAGGGCGCGTACACGCTTTACGAGATCGAGATGCTTCCGGCCAGCGCTGAGGCGAAATTGTTGCGCGGGTTTGTCTTCGAGCGTGACGGCAAGCGCGTCGTCGCCTACTGGCATACGCGCGGCGAAGGCGAGTTCACGTTGGACTGGGCCGGTCCGAAAACGCTCAAGGCAGACAAGATGCGCTATCTTGAAACACCCATGACAAAAGCCGAGATCGCCAAAGCTTTCTCGACGGCTAAGGAAGGCGGCACAAAATGAATCCAATACTCGGCATGCTTATCTTCACCTGCGGCGGTCTCGCGGGTGCGACGTTTCTGCTGCCCGCCCGCTATGTGAAGGGGTGGGCGTATGAATCGTGGTGGTTCGTATACGTCTTTATCGGACTGATCATCTGTCCGCCGGTGATCTGCACTTTCACCGTTCCCGACTTCTGGAACGTCGTCATGTCAGCCCCGAAAGCGGTGCTGCTGCGCTGCGCTGGCTTCGGTATGATGTGGGGCGTCGGCGCGCTGGCTTGGGGGCTCATGGTGCGCTACCTCGGCATCGGGCTCGGGCTGGCGATCGGCTGCGGCCTCTGTGCCGCCACCGGAACGCTCATCCCGCCGATCGCGACCGGTCACGCCGCCGATCTTGTCAAAGACGCTGCGGCGCTTACGGTGCTCGGCGGTGTGTTCGGCTCTCTGGCCGGCATTGTCTTTGTCGGTCTCGCGGGCAAGCTCAAAGAAGACGAGCTGCCCGAAGAGGAGAAAAAGAAGGCGGTCATGGAGTTCGACTTCAAGAAGGGCATTATCACCGCGATCATCGCGGGCATCTTCTCCGCAGGGATGAACTTCGGCCTGCAGGGCGCGGGCGTGATCGAAGAAGCCGCAGTCAAGGCGGGGGCGAACCCCTGCTGGCGCGGCATGCCGGTCATTATGGTCGTACTCTGGGGCGGGTTCATCGTCGAAGCGGCGTGGTGCTTCCAGCAGAACTGGAAGAACAAGACCTTCGGCGACTATGCGAAGCCTTCGCTCCGCAACATCCTCCTCTGCGCGGCGATCGGGATCATCTGGGTCATGCAGTTCGTCTGCACCAAAGCCGGCGAGCCCCTGATGGGCGACCTCAAGTACATCTCCTTCGCGATCATGATGGCTTCGACGATCCTCTTTTCCACGATCATCGGCGTGATGACGGGCGAATGGAAAGGAACAAGCACCAAGACCAAAGCCTATCTCGCATTCGGCACGGCGATACTCGTCGTCTCCTTCTGCGTGATCTCCTTCGCCTCCAAACCTTGATGAAAATTCACAACGTCTTTATTTTGGGGCTGGCCGTCGCCGTTTCGTTGACGCTGAAGGCAGCTTCTCCTGTTGACCTCTCTCCTATCAAGGAACTGTTGTCTATTCCATCCGTATCCGCCGATGTCGCTGCAAACGATAAGGCGATAGATTGGATGAGGGGGTATCTCGAAAGCCGTGGCGTCTGGTGCGTTGTCGAGACGTTCCCGAAGGATGGGCGCAAGATCCTGTACGCCGCAACAAAACCCGGTCTGAAGGCCCCAGACTATGTTCTCGTCACCCATCTTGACGTCGTTGCGCCGGCATCGCCGGCGCAATTCGTACCTGTGGAGCGCGAGGGGCATCTCTATGCGCGTGGCGCCTGTGATACAAAAGTCAACGCCTTTTGCGGTGCCGAGGCGCTGATTCGACTGAACGGACGCGCGTCCGTCGGCTGCGTGTTCGCGTCAGACGAGGAAATCGGCGGTAATACGACCAAGCACATGGTTTCGCTTGGTTACGGACATCCCCAAAAAGCAGTCGTCGTCCTGGATGCAGGTTCGATGAGTCCGGACATACGGTACGCCTGTAAAGGGAACGCCTATTACAAGGTCACGGCGACTGGGAGGTCGGGGCATTCGGCCAGACCGGAGGCGTGTGATAATCCGATTTATAAGTTGGCCGAGGCCGCGATGAAAATCCGTGACGCCTATCCGCACCAGAAGCCGGGTGAGTATGGCAACGTCGCCTCGGTCACGATCATCGGAGGCGGCGATTCGCAGAACCGCATTCCCGAAACGGCGTCAATGACCGTCAACGTGCGGTTCGTGTCCGGCGGGCTAGAAGATCAGCGGGCGCTTGTCGAGCGCATAACGGGGCTGAAGACGGAGTTGATTCGCGGGACGGATGCCGCTATCAGCCGACCGGACGATCCGGAAATCCTGCGCATGCAGCGCCTTATGAAGGCGGCCTATCCCGAACGTGCGTGCGACATCGTCAGGGGTCTGGGTGCGAACGATTCGCGCTACTTCCCGCAGTTCGGGAAGCCGATGATGACCGTATCAATGGATCACGATGGCGGCCACACCGACAACGAGTGGTGCAGCGTGCGAGACATCCCCCGCTTCATCGGACTCTTGATGGCATATCTGGCACCGCCAGATGTCATCGGGAAGTAAAGGAAGCCCCTTTGAACCTAAAAAGAGCAGTTGAACCTTCAACGCTCTTTGGTTTCTGGTTTCAGGTTTCAGGGTTTCATCCAAATCGGGATCGGGATCGCTATCGGGATCAATTGTTTAACCACGGAATACACTAAACACACGGAAACAGAGCCATGCCTTTCCGTGTGTTCGGTGTGTTCCGTGGTTCCAATCAGAAGTTGCGTTTTGCACCAAACAGGTAGGGCGTTGCCCTGAGCTGGTATGTAGCGCCCCTGCGGGGCTGAACATCGAACACCAGCATAAAATCTGAAACCAAAGAGGTTGCACTGAGTCGCTCCACTTGTTTCTTTGAGGTGGCCCTTCAGGCCACAATGCCTCCCACCCGCCACCCAGGGCGGCGCTGCGCTTGCCCTGGGCTAAGGTAAAGCCGCCCCTTCGGGGCTGTGACTGACCGCGCCCCGCGCCGAAAAAACGCTCAACTCTCAACTTTCAACGCTCAAGTTGTTCGGCTCGCGAGAACGCCCGCCTTCCAAAAAAACCTTCGTGTCCTTCGTGTCTTCGTGTGAGAAAAAACCGAGCCATGCCCCCCAAAAGACCTCTGCGTTCTCTGCGGCTATTCTGCGGCAATCTCGAAACTGCGGATCGAATTGCGCCGCCAGAAGTTTGCGAAGGCTTTCTGGAACCTCGGCATGTCGATGTTTTCGAAAGCGGCCGCCGTGGCGGCGGCGGCATCCTTTGTGGTTGCTAAATTTTTCAGGTATACGTCAAGTATGCCAGCGTAGGCTTCCAGTTTTTCCTCAGGAACACCTCGGCGCAAGAAGTAGATCAAAGCCCAGGCGGTGGTGTAGTTGAGATCGCGCTGTTCGTCAGAACCGTTGTAGAATCCGTTGTAATCATATTGAAGCAGTTTCGGCAACAGTGCCGTTGCGGCGTCCAGATTGCGTCCCAGATGGTTGACGCGCGAGTTCTCGTTGATCCTGACGCGTCCCCGGCTGCCAACTTGAGCGGTTTCGAAGAAACAGGCGTACCCCTCGTTGTACCACACGGCGTTGGGGATCATGTTGCAGGCATAGAAGAGGTATTGGTGGAAGCTTTCGTGCGTGATGACGCGCATGGTCTGCTCGCGCTCTTTGTCTTGCGCAAGGATCACCAGCTCGCGCCGTGTCGGTATCCAAAACCCGACACTCCACTCATTGTCTTGGCCCACGTACTGTTTGTACGCTTCCGACTCTTGATAGATGCGTACGACGCTGACGTCGGTGTTGTCGGTGAACGGCGGTATCAGACTCATAAAAGCGCTGCGCAGCACCGGCATGTTCTTTTGCAGATCGCGCACCAGAGCCTTGCCCCCGGCACTGCGTATATCCGAAAGAAAGATATATTCGGGCGTCTCGGCATACCACCACCCTTTCATGTTGGCGATGCTTTTACGCGCGGCTGTTCGGCTGGGATGTTCCGGTATGTTCGCCGCAGACGGAACGGACGGTTTGTTCTCTGTTCCCGTGACGGGCAGGCTTGACCTCGGCAAAGCCGTAACGTTTATCAGGAACTGCGTTTCAAAATCTTTGCGGACCTTACTTTCCGGAGTGTCGTCACCAATCTTGATCACAACGCAGAACCATTCCGACGGCACGGTCTTGCCGTTCGGCAGGCGGGACTTGGCGCGAAAGGCGTAAACCAAGGCAGCGGATTCCTCCACCGGAAAAAACAGCGCGTGGGTCAAGTTGAATCCGGTGCGCAGGTTCTCTGGCTGAAGCGGGGTACAGCCGGAAAAATCTTTGACCCACGTCATCAGGGATGCGTTGTTCTCAGGATCGAACTCCGTGGCCGGGTCGGTCATCGCCGTTTCGAAATCTTCACGCGGGACATGCTTTGTATTCGTTTCGATGTGCGGCAACAGACGCGAGGCCCGCCCGAAGATCATCACGTTTCCCGCGCTGTCGCGCCATTGTCCAACATTTTGTGTAGCGTACCACAGCTCGTGCGCATCGAACCTGTCTTGCTTGTAACTCCCGCCATCGCGCTTGAACGTGTAGGTGTAGGTTTTGTGCGTGGGTAGCGGCTCCGGCGCCGACCCGCCGAGCACACGCATGCGCAAGCCGATCTCAGGGTAGTTTTTATCGGCGCGGAATGAAGGCGCTGACAGTACTGGTATCGCCACTACCGATGCCAACAAGAGCATGTAAACCAAGCGCGTAAAAAACTGATCGTAAACAAGCATGATGCACCTCGCCTTTTGTTGAAAGTCTTTTGCAAAATCCCTTGCTTGCAGGTGTGGTACGGGCATCTTGCCCGTGTTTCATGGGCGAGACGCCCATGCCACGAGGGGTTGTGCAAGAGCCTTGTCGTGGAACGCCCGTAATAATAAGAACCTTCCGCCGGAGAAACCATCAAAAAGAGAATCTGAACTATCGCACTATCGAAAACACCAACAGGGCATCGCCATGGCGGATGTAGAGCCGTCCACCGGCGATCACCGGATGGGGCCAATGCGCACCATTGCCGCGATCGATCTTCACGGTGCCGACCAGTTCACCGCCATCCGGCCCGGCTCGGACCAGTCCCACCACGCCCTTTGACCCATAATAGCTCTTGCTCCATTCCTCTCCATAGGCTATCCGCTGTTGCAGGTTGCCATCGAGGTCGAACACGGAAACGAAGCCCTCCTTGCTGCCCCGGGGCAAGCCCATCGCGTAAATCCTGCTGTCGACCACGGTCACCGAGGAATAGCCGTCTCCCAGCCCATCCGCCACCCACAGCCGCTTGGGGCCGTTTTCACCCCAGGTTTTCAGAAGACCGGTCTCCGGCGAGTGGCCGTCCCGATTCAACCCGCGCCATTGGGGGCCAGTCCGCGCCAAGACCAACAACCACCAGACCAAGGAGCACGCCAAGCATCGCCAGACATCGTTTCATGTCGTCCGCTTGCATCGTCAGATTAACCGCACGCACAGGCTAGTTGTTGGGTGATATACCTCTCCCGTTCTTCCAAGAGCATCAACTGTTCCTGCTTCGGTTCGAGTCCGTGATTGTGCGTCTGGAGGTTCGCCGGAAAATTGAATATCAGTGCCTCAACCACTGATCTGCGGTTTTCAATCTTGCCACCGGAGTGATAGAAATGATCTCTGGTCACCACATTGAACTTTCCCCACAATTTATCGATGAATGGATTGGCTCTGTAGTCATTATGGTGCCACGTGGACATGATAAACCGAGCAGGGGTTACCGAAAGTAGCTCATACAACTGGTATTCGTCGGCTTCCGTCCACCCGCTGTAATAGTCAACATACCTTCCTATATATGGGGGGTCGCAATAAATAATATCATCCGCTGTTGCCTCCGTAATGATCTCCTCGAATGAAGCTACGCGAAATACCCAGTCAGGCTTCATCAGGCACGCAACATTGCGAACCTGATTCACTATCTTGGTGATATATGCTGGAGCAAATCGCTCCGGTTTTTGGCAAAAGGGAATATTCCATTCTCCCTTGCGGTTGAAACGCATCATCCCATTAAAACCTGCTCGTGACAAAAATAGAAAGTCCAGAGGGTCAAACTGCTTGTTGAAACGATCTCTGACCACTCGGAAATGCGCATACCCCTGCTCTGCCGCGCTCTCCAATAGCTTCCCTTCCCGCTCCAAAAACACCCGTACGGATGTTGGCGTAATGCGCCCATTACTGACTGCCTGGTAAAAGCCGATTATATGGGGGTTGATGTCGCCGAGCAACGCTCGGCGGAATCCAGAGTTAAATGCTACAACACCTGTTCCGAGAAAGGGCTCAATCCAACGGCCTTTTACTGCGGGGACGAGAGCCTGAATCCAAGGAACGAGCTTTGTCTTGATCCCCTGACTTTTGATTGGTGGAACTAAAATTCGCATCCGGCCTCTCCTTTCCCGTTCTTTTCTTTGTCTTGATCTCGACGATCTTGGATTTGTCTCCCTTTTTAAACTCCAGAAAATCTGAAATTGACTTGATGGGGACTGCTTTCCTTTTTTTGATCATCGTAGTAACACCATAATTCATCCAATATTCATCGAACCATTCCTCTCCCAACTTGGAAAAAACGCCGTTACCCGCGAGAATATCATCGATGTACGTAATAGAGCCTATATTGGCAGTGTTGCCGGAACCCTGTTTATCACTGGCCAGCTTCCATTTTTCGCAAGCAAAAAATTTGAAGTCCTTTACGACAGAGGCGATGGAACGGAGGTTGTCGACCGCCGTAACCTTATACTTTGCCCCTGTTTTGTTTTCCTCATCTGCCAACTCTCTTACCCGGATGATTTCCGTCTCGTCAATATCCTTTGCTTCTGCTCGGGTGTAGATGATACCAAGGCAGAAATGGCCAGAATATTGAGCATACGGAAATTGAATGTTTTTTGTTGACGTGCGCTCCCTGAAATAAGCGCCATGGCTACCAAGCGTGAACCCGTTAACATGACCCGGGAAGTTAGGATCCCGATACGTTGTTTTTAAATCAACGGCAAACTTGACTGTTTGATCGTCGTTTTTGACGAAACTGAAATCTGGATACCAATTCTGGCATTCTGCAAGAACAATCGAGTAACCATTATTCCGGGCAAACTGGAGAATACGGGGAAAAAGATGGATTTCAAGAACCTTGGAAATGATTTTTGTGTCAGAACTGATTGTATAGATGTTTTTGAATATGTCTATAAACCCTTTGACAGTCCATTGCCCGTCCTCGCTGGCAACATAACTTCCTAACTCTTTGACGAAGTCAGAAAGTGCTTTCGCGAACGCCTCCTTATCGGCGGGGCATGTTTTCTTGTTTGCCATCATTTTTCCCTATCCTGAGGTCTTGACGCGCTAACGCGCTGAGCGTTACGTGGCTACGACCGCGGCCTCATCCACATCGTCTCTTCCTACGTTCAACTTCCAATTCCCGGCCCCCAAGTATAGCCCATCGGAACTTGGAATTCACTCGCAATTTCCTCCCACTTGAATGTTAGTGGTTGGGAGTTGAACGTTGGAGCGCTTTTCTCACCCGATGATTTTGCCGCCTTTTTTTGTAACTCCTTCCAGTTGATCGAGTACCTCCATCAAGCGGCGCTTCGGGCGGTTTTTCGCCCGCAATTCTGCGATCAGCGCGGTCCATTCTGGCTCCCGCCTCAAACGGACGTACACCGCTTTCATTTTTTCGAGATAGCCTCCCGCGACCTCATAAGCAGCCGGTTTGACCTGCGCAATCGCTTCCTCCGCCATTCGTCGCCAAATGTCCAAGGCGGCGTCGGGGTGCGTCTCCTGCACCGCCTGCGCCACGGACGTTTCCAGTCCGCCACAATAGCTGTATCCCGGGCCGAAAACACCTCTGGGGGCGCGCGCCAGACACGCCAGCGCGTCGTCATGGCGCTTTTCATGGAGCGCGATCTCAATCAACACATACCTGTCGGGAAAACTCGAGTACCTGTTTCTACTTTTTACAGTATCCACCCCCGTGTCGGGCAAGGGCCATTGAGGTTGTTGTTTCGGAACTGCGGGTGCGGCGCCTTTGCGTCCGCGCGCGCCTTTGGCCTTTGGGGGATCGGGCGGACGATCCGGTCGTATCCCTGTCTCCAGCCAGCGCAACACGCCGGCGCGCACCGTCTCCCAGAAACCGAGCGGCGCGGTTGCCTTTTCAAGGTCTTTGTACGCCGCCAAACTCGGAGCGTCAAAAAACTCGGCCGCGCAGAATGCCGCGACAAGCGGGCGGTCTTTTTTTTGCCGCGCACGTTCGTGAAGCCGCTGCCTCAGCTCTTGCGCAATGCCCGGCCACTTTTCCAGAGTTGCCGCGACTCCCTTGCGACACCACATTTCGGCCTCGTCGTGCAAGCCCAGCGACGAGAGATGATCGACCAACTGGGTGTAGCACTGCGTGAACTCCACCTCGCGCCGCAGCAGGTCGGTTATTTCTTCTGTGCGGTCAGCCCGCGCCAGCGCGTTGTACGCAGCGTTCATGATCTGCCTTCGCTCATGCTGTGCGGAATACGAGTCGGCGTCTGCTTTTGAACCGGGCTTGCCTTGCGGCACTGGCGGCACCTGCTTCAGCAGGTTGTCCGCCACTTCCGACCAGACGGCAGCCGGAAAGGTCTCGTCATCCTGCCACAGGCTCGGCAGTCCGTCGAAAACGCCGTAGTCATCCTGCAACAGCGCACGTTGTTCCCACAGCAACTTGTCCGCATCCGACATCGACGACCGCGCCAGTGCGCGGAACACGATATCCATGCAGCTTGCCACCTCCTGCCCCGTCTCGCCCTCGTCGTCGGACTCGCTGATCTGACTCAATCCGGCGGCGGCGAGTTCTTCGCCCAGCGCAACGACCTCGTCGGCATGGCCGGCCTTGAGCAGCGCCTCCAAGCGCTCGCGCACAGGCGTATAGTCCGGGGTGTATGATTCGTGCGACCAGTGCCGGCTCCAGCCAGGCTCGGCCGAGGCCTTCTTAATGGCACGGCGGGCCGATTTCACGAGCCCCGCCACATCCGCGACCGCCACTTCCGCCTGATCCGTCAATCGCTTCCTCAGCGCAGGAAACGCGACCATCGCATCTTTGATAAGGCTCAGCAACTCGTCCTTGGACAGTCGCCCCAGATAAACATCTACCGCGTCTTTTTTCTCTGCCCGTCGTGGCGGAGGCGCGACCTCATCCACATCGTCGTCCTCAAAGTCATCAAAGTCCGCAAGCTCTTCCAGGCGCTCGTCATCGGCCTCTGCGACGGGTACGCTTTTCTTCGCTTTCACCGCCTCAAGATAGACCAATATCGTAGCGACCGCGTGCTTACATGCTGTACCATAGGGACAGGTGCAGACCGAGTCCGGTTTACCC
>Ga0208824_1001043_pt1 | contig 26403 bp, 18 predicted proteins | sample AD_JPNTR3_MetaG_FD_184447 | JGI IMG/M metagenome (GOLD analysis project Ga0208824, IMG submission 184447) | Active sludge microbial communities of municipal wastewater-treating anaerobic digesters from Japan - AD_JPNTR3_MetaG (SPAdes) (version 2) | ecosystem: Engineered > Bioreactor > Anaerobic...
CGATCGAGGGTCACAAGACGGTCAACGAGATCGCCAGTGCGTACGAGATTCACCCCTCGCAGGTGGGCAAGTGGAAATCGCAGGCGTTGGCGCGTCTGCCGGAGGTACTGTCCGACGGGCGGCAGGCCCAGGTCGATGGGGGTCCGCAACGGGAGGCCCGGCTCTATGAGGAGATCGGCCGGTTGCGGATGGAAGTGGAGTACCTGAAAAAAAAGCTCGGGCTGTTCCCCTCGAGCAGCGTCGAGGGATGATCGAGTTGACGGGGTGCGACGTGAGCGTACGGGAGCAATGCCGGTTGTTGGGTGTGTCGCGCAGCGGGCTGTACTGTCGGCCGAGCGGTCCGAAGGCCGAGGACCTGTCGGTGATGCGACGGCTGGACGAGCTGTATACGGCGACGCCGTTTTACGGGGTCGAGCGGATGACGGCGGCCCTCCATCGGGAGGGGCTTGGGATCGGGCACAACCGGGTGCGTCGGCTGCTGCGGCAGATGGGCCTGGAGGCGCTCTATCCGAAGCCTCGGTTGAGCGTTCCCGGCGGCCCGGAGCATCGGGTGTACCCGTACTTGCTGCGGGGCCTTCGGATCGATCGTCCCAACCAGGTGTGGTCCTCGGACATCACGTACATTCGCCTGTCGCAGGGCTTCGCGTACCTGGTGGCGATCCTGGACTGGTTCAGCCGCTACGTGCTGTCGTGGTGGCTCTCGACGACGCTGGAGGCGTGGTTCTGCGTGCGGGCGTTGCGAGAGGCGTTGCGGACGGGCCGGCCGCAGATCGTCAACACCGACCAGGGCAGCCAGTTCACCGGCGGCGAGTGGATCGAGGAGCTGACCGAGGCGGGCGTGCGGATCAGCATGGACGGCCGGGGCCGGGCATTCGACAACATCTTCAACGAGCGGCTCTGGCGGAGCGTCAAGTACGAGGACGTGTACCTGAAGGACTACGCGGCGGTGGACGAGGCCCGGGTCGGTTTGGGCGAGTACTTTCGGTTCTACAACACGGCCCGCCTGCACCAGGCGTTGGACTACCGCACGCCGGCGGAGGTCCACTTCGGTCCCGGCGGGACGGGAAGTAACAATGTAACAGGTGTTAACAAGAAAGAAAAAGAAGCAAAAAGAAAGAAGATGCTACTACTACAGAATCCTACCTTAAAGAACTGAGATTCTGGTCTTGACAACCGGGAGTACCTTAGCCACTGAACGGATTACTCGCACCAACATGCAGCATGTACAGGATAAGAATAGCCCCCTGGTGCCCTCAGGCTTGCTCGGCCCGGTGACGCTTAGGCCCGCACGATGAGGGCCAGGAAACGCATGCCACGCGCCCGGGGCTACGTGTATCTTGAGTCTTGGGAAATCTGAGCGGTTTGTGTCGTCCAGACCAGGGTGTCGCTGAGGGGCCGCACAGTGTGGCGATATGAGTTTGGCCGAGGGTCGTCGGTTGTTCTTTTGCCCCTTGTCATCCGGCACGGAGCGACCTTACTCCTCGTAAGGCAATATCTCCTTTCGATACTGCGAGGGGGTCTTGCCGGTTTCACGACGGAAGAAACAATAGAGCTTGTCCGGACCTGGAAAGCCCATGATCTTGGCGATCTGGGAGATCTGCAGGTTTGTGTCGGAAAGGAGTGTGAGCAGCCGCCTCAAACGGACACGTACGATCTCGTCGTGCACGCTGCGTCCCAGCCGTGCCTTGAACTTGGCATAGAGACTGCGACGCGATACGCACAGCGCACTGACCACGTCGTTGACCTGGATCATCTCGCCGGCGTGGTCTCGTATGAAGCGAAGCGCGGAGGACACGTCTGGATCCTCCACAGCGATGATGTCGGTGGATGCTCTCCTTATCACATGCGTGGGCTCGACAATGATGTCCCGCGGCTTCTTTCCTTCGATCAAGCGGCTCATCAGGGCGGCGGCCTGATACCCTGCCTTTTCCAAATTCATCGAGATACTCGATAGCGGAGGCGTCGTCATCATGCATCGGAGCTGGTCGTTATCGGCTCCGAGTACGGCGATCTCCTCCGGAATGGCGTAGCCGGCCAGTTTACAGGCTTCCAGAATATGCTGACCACGGTCGTCGTTGCAGGCCATCACACCCAGAGGTTTGGGCAGGCTATCGAGCCATTCGATGATCAGCGAGTATTCTCTCGTCCAAGATTGCGGAGCCTTGCCTCCGGTCGGGCGGTAGAGATGGACCCTGTGCCCTCTTTGCTCCATGGTTTTGCAGAAGCTCTTGCAGCGAGCTTCGGACCAGAACAACTGGTTGTAGCCACAGAAAGCGTAGTGCGGCATCCCACAGTCCAGAAGGTGTTCGGCTCCCAGTCGCCCGATTTCCTCATTATCGCTGAGAATACAGGGGATCTCTTCCGGCTGGCTCTCGATGTCGAGGGCGATGATGGGCACGCCAAGATCGCGTATGCGCTGAGAGAGAAAACGGCCTTGCAGGACCACGCCGTCAAGGGGCACCCGATCGATCCATGAGAAGAACTGTCGTCGTTCGATGGACCCACGTAGATAGAACGGCGGAGGCGTCACGAACATCAAAGGGCGGTGGATCTGAGAATAGTGGGCGAGTCCAGAGAGAATCCCACGGGCGAATTCTCGCGACGTTTCCACCAGGATCAGGATGCGAGGTATCCGTGTCGTGCTCATGCAACTCGCGGCTCCAAAGGCACCAATTCAAGCAGCCTTCCCAAACACGCCTGCGACTGGCCAAAACCACCGTATGCCACAGCACGCGGCGGCCGGCCATGCAACAGGCCTTCATTGTGAACCGTGTGTCGTCCCGGATGACTCATTTCTCAGCAATTCAATCTTCTGGAAGGTCATGCCATAGTGGCCGCCGGGCGGGTTCACCGGATGTGGCTTTTGGTTCTGATCGAGCGAGAAATTCCCCGAATAGAGCAGCCACATCGTCACCCCGTCATCGCCGATGAATTTGGAGGGGATGCTCACGAAGTACGCCTGCGTTCCGAACTCTTTCATGTAGGTGATGATCTTCCAGCCGCCGTCGAGACGGTCTGATTCGAGCAGATATGTGTTCATCCGCGACACCGTGTTGCCGCCGTCGGTAACGCACATGAAATATTTCTTGAGCATCGGATTGTAAGTGACGGTGACGCAGCCCATGTTGTTATCCCATTCGAGCAGAGGTTTGATTGCTGTGAAATCTCGTGTCCAAACGGGCATTCCGTCCTTGTCTGTGCCGCCGTAGAACTCGTATGCCGACGGATCGTTGATGGTCTTGATGCCGGGCGTCACCCTCAATAGATAGATCTGATCCGCGGTGATCCAACTGTTGTTCCACATCCGCCAGTTCTTGGCGGTCGTATGGGGGTCGGCGCCATGCGCCACCAGATAGGCCTTGCCGTCGGGCGAATGTTCCATGTTCTTTCCGAAATCGACGAATTTCGGCGCGCCGATCTTGACAGGATAGCCCCACATTCCCGTTTCGCCGAAGAGCGGTTCGGACGGCGTGTGGGGCGGCGGCGTCCAGTTGTGGCCGTAATCGGTCGAGGTCCTGAAGCCGACGAAGGGCCCGATCCACGGCCAATTGAGGCGCATTTTTCCGTAGTGCACTCCGTCCCCTGGTCCGAGGCAGTAGGTGCCGTAATACCACACGCCGTTATGGATGAGCGACCCGCAGGGATAGCGACCGGCGTAAGGCGCGGCGGGCGAGCTTTTGTCGAGTCCAATGCTGTAGGCGATCAGGTTGAGCGGGTCGTCCCCAAGAATGACGCCCTGACCGGTGGTGATATGCACGGGATCGACCCACGATTGCGACCAGTCGGTATAGCCGTCGAGGCGTTTGGTCTTGCCGTCTGTCCAGGGCGAATAGAGGATGTCGTTCTCTGCCCAGGTTGGGTACCAGGTGTCGCCGTACCGGAAACCGCTCTTGACGCCGAGAAAGCGGATCGCATGGAATGAACCGGAGCGTTCAAACGGGCAGTCCTGGGGGATTTCGCTCGGCCAGGTGAAAGGATCAAACCGCAAGACCTCCGGTTTCAGGCCGTCGGTCAGGTTGTGCCCACCGAGGAAGGCGTTCAACGGCGCCTCGGGAGACGCAGAGACTGCAACTGTCGTCTGCGGCAACGCGCTTGTCGCGCAGACCAACCACAAGGCCAGCATGAAGCTCAATCGTTTCATATTCAGCAACCAATCCAGTTCCGTATTCTCTCTCGGGTTCTTGATGTTCGTGGTTCCCAGCATGTCAAGACCGCGTATCGGTCCTACCTGCGAGAATCAACAACAAAACGAGGTCATAGGCTCTGCTCCCGACCATCTTCCGCCTTGTGAAAAGGCGACCGTCGGGATTTCCGGGACCCAACCGCGCCGCCTGTATGCCCGGAAGCTTACGAGGCGTCACGGGCATTGCAGTTGGCTAAGTTCAGGTTCAGCACCTCGTTGAGAATCAAAGAGACCGCTCCCATGGCGGCACTCCGCACTCCGAGTGTTACCGGCAGGATCTTCACACGTTTGCCACGCTTGTTCATGACCCTCTTTTCGATTTGCTCCCTGATGCTCGCAAAGAACAGATCACCTGCTTGCGAGACACCGCCGCCGATTACGACCGCCTGAGGATTCAGCAGGCTGATCAGTCCAGCGATTCCAGTGCCTAGATACTCCATGGCCTGACGGAACACCTCGCGCGCCACCGCATCTCCCTGTTGAGCGGCGGCCGCGACCATCTCGGCACTGACCGTGGCAAGATTGTTGTGGCACATCTCTCGCAACATACTCGGGCGTCCTTCTGCCAAGGCGTTCTGCGCCGAGACTCCGATGGCTCGCCCTGATGCCAAGGCTTCCAGGCAGCCGTAGTTTCCGCACATGCAGCGGGTCGTGCTATCCTTGTCCAGAATGAAGTGTCCAAATTCGCCGGCGAAGCCTTCCGCCCCGTACAGGACTTGTCCATCGATGACAATCCCGGAGCCAATGCCGTGCCCGACGTTCACACACACGAAGTTCCGAAACTTCTTGCCTACGCCGTAGTGCAGTTCGCCGAGGGCCATGACCCGCGTTACATTGTCGAATATGATCGGCAGGTCGCAACTGCGGCTCAGGGTGCGCCGAATCTCCACGTTTTTCCATCCGAAATCAGGCGAGAAGGTGACGATCTTTCGATCTCGATCGATCAGGCCGGCCACGGCCATCCCAATGCCGAGGATCCGTTTCGCATCCACGCATGAATCCTCAGCGAGCCGTTTTGCGACGATCTCAACCCTTCGCAGTACACCGGTGGCCCCGGTATGGACTTCCGTAGGGATCCGAATTTCGGCAATCACCTTGCCGTTTAGATCGGACAACACCCCATAGATATGGGTGGTTCCCAAGTCAATCCCGATGACCAAATTCTGCTCGGCATTGAACCGGATCAGCACGGGAGGCCGTCCCCCCTGCGGTTGTCCTTCTCCCACCTCGATGGCCAGTCCGTACGGCTTGATCAGTTCGCCGACCACCCGCGTCACCGTCGGCGGACTCAGCCCGGTGATCTTGGAAATATCGGCCCTGGATATGGACTTATGCTCACGGATCACGTTGAGGACTTTGACTTGGTTGAGCCGCCTTACATAGGCGCAATCCGCGTTGGGCGAGTCATCTCTCACGTGCCATACCCTTCGCTGAACGTGCGAAGAAACGAAAAAATGCAAGTTTGTTACACCCTGTAAATATTATAGCAAAGTCTTGCTCCGTCAAGGGGATTCTCCGTCTTTGCAGACCCTGGCCGGTCTTTCGCCGACCAAGGGTCGGATCTCGTCCGGGTCTTCTTCTTGCGTCTCACGACCGTTGTGGATGCCGAGCCAATGCGTGATGCCCGGCCCCTCTATCGCAGAAACTGTGGCGCAGATGCTTCTAGACGGACCGAAACGCCACTGGCGGCGCGTGGTGCTGGTCGCGCCAATCATAAAGGGAATCACCCTGACGAGAATGCTGCGGCCACAAAAAACCTCGTTCGAAGGATCCATTGGCCATTGACTTTGTAACACCCTGAAATTAAAATCTCCGTGTGTAGGATGGTCGCAGCCGTGCGGTGGTCATTGTTCTCGCGATGCTATGGTCAGGAATTGCGTGCAGGACTGAGATCGGAGATACGACATGTACAGCGGTCGGTGGGTTGGGATGGGTGCGGCGGCGGCGATGCTTATCACTGTTGTCATGCCTGCTGTGTTCCCAAGGGTTCAGGCAAGTCGGGACGGTGGTGCGCCTGTAAGGTCTTTCATGCCGGTGGCCCAGTCGAATCTGCAGGACAGGAGCGGTGCGGAGCCTTTCAGTGAGTCGGCGGATGCCACCGAGAGGATGGACAAGGTTCGATTCGATCCCGTCGTCCGCCAGATCGAGGGATGGACCGTATCTGTGGATCCGAGCCTCCTGGAGGGCGAGCACAGCGAGATGGGCGGCCGAGCGATGAAGATGCTCGCGAATCATCTCCAGCGAATCGCCATCCTTGTGCCGCAAGAGCAACTGGCGAGGATGCAGAAACTGGGGATCTGGATTGAGCACCATCACCCGACGCTGGGCGCAATGCAGTACCACCCGAGCGTGGGGTGGCTCAAGTCTCACGGGCACGATCCTCGCCTTGCGAAGAAGGTGCACATCCCGCGAGCCGAGAGCCTGCTCTCGCGACACCAGATGATCAAGCACCCTGCGGTCGTGCTCCATGAACTGGCGCATGCCTATCACGATCAGTATTTGGGTTCTGACGAGCCGCGAATCGTCGAAGCGTATGAGAAGGCGAAAGCGGCCGGCACGTACGAGAACGTGCTACTGTACACCGGCCAGAGAGTCCGCCACTATGCGATGACCGATCAGAAGGAGTATTTCGCCGAGGGTACTGAAGCGTACTTCTATCGCAACGATTTCTACCCGTTCGTTCGGGCGGAACTGAAGGAACATGACCCTGTTCTGCACGATCTTCTCAGCGACATCTGGGGGCCCCTGCAATGACCGCTGTACTCATTGGTTTCTGGACGATGCTGCTGTGTGTTGGGATGGCGATGGGACTGCCGCCGGGCCCGGGCGGCCCGTGGCGTCTCTGACGGGATCGTGGTCAAGCCCGAACTTTCGCGGTTCGTATTCGAAACGCTGTTGAACTGTGGGAGATGGAATTATGATGGGCAAGAGTTTTCCTGTTTCACGTCGCCGGTTTCTCAAGAACACAGGTCTGCTGACAGCCACGGCGGCCCTTCCTGGTTGGATCGTGCGTGAAGCGGCCGCCCAGCAGAGTCCGCCGCCGAGTGTGTCGCCCAACGATCGTATCCAGATCGGTCTGGTCGGCTGTGGCGGGCAGGGACAGGGCGACGCTCGAAACGCCGAACGGCTCGGCGCCAAGGTGGTGGCGATCTGCGACGTCGATGCCGAACGTCTGGCCTCAGCGGCCAGTCGTTTTCCAGACGCGAAGCGCTACGCCGACTTCCGCGAACTGGTCCGGCAGCGGGATGTGGACGCGGTCATCTGCGGGACCGTCGATCATTGGCACGTACTGGTTTCGATGGCCGCCATGAAAGCGGGAAAGGACGTCTACTGCGAGAAGCCGCTGACCCTTACCATTGACGAAGGCAAGCGTCTCGTCGACGTTCAGAAGCAGACCGGACGTGTCCTGCAGACGGGCACGCAGCAGCGGAGCAGCATCTACTTCAGAATGGCTTGTGATTTCGTCCGAAACGGCCGCATCGGCAAGATCTCCAGGGCCGAGGTCTGGCTTCCGGCGGGTCTGCGAGAAGGGCCGTTTTCCACCGCACCGGTTCCCGAGGGATTCGACTACGACTTCTGGCTCGGTCAGACGCCGAAGGTGCCGTACGTCAAGGAGCGTACACACCGGACATTCCGCTATTGGTGGGAATACTCCGGCGGCACCATGACAGATTGGGGTGCGCACCACAACGACATCGTGCTGTGGGCCCTGGACATGGACGATTCCGGTCCCGTCAGCATCGAAGGCAAGCCGCTTGTGGAGATGATCCCCGGCGGGTACACCGCGGCGAGCGAATACGCGGTCACGTACACCTACGCCAACGGCGTGGTCCATACCTGCAACAGCACCAAGGACAGCGCGTGGAACGGCGCAGTCGTCAACAAGGGGGGGCAACTGCACGGGATCAAGTTCATCGGCTCCGACGGATGGATCTGGGTGACGCGAGACCAGATCGGCGCCAGCGAACGCGCCATTGTGGCCGACAAGCTCCCTGAGGATGCCAAGAGGGTCTATCACAGCGAGGACCACATGGGCAATTTCCTCGACTGTGTCCGTTCGCGCCGAGCCACGATCTGCCCCGCCAGTGTCGGGCATCGGTCCGCGAGCTTGGCGCACCTTGGCGTCATCGCCATTCGCTTGGGCCGAAAGCTCCAGTGGGACCCGGTCCGTGAGAGTTTCATCGGCGATGCCGAGGCGCAAGGTCACGTGTCCCGGCCGATGCGACAGCCCTATGGCTACGATATGATTTGAGTGTCGGTGAAGGCGATCGGTTCCACGGGTTGCGAATGTGTCTGCCGAAAGGGAATTGGGAATGAATACGAGTGTCATGCTGTACGGTATCCTCCTCTTGTCGGTACTGGCAGGGGCCTGCGGTGGCGCTGCGGAACTGCCCCACATCGTGATTATCTATACCGATGATCTGGGCTTTGGCGATCTTTCCATCTACAATCCAAAAGCGGCCTACCAGACACCACGCATCGACAGGATGGCCAGAGAAGGCATCCTGTTCACGGATGCGCACAGCCCTTCGACCATCTGTTCCCCGTCGCGCTATGGGCTCTATTCCGGACAGCAGATCTTCCGGTCCACCGGCAGGGGGGGAGGCGCCTTCGAGGGGCCTGGCGGTCCCAGTTATCTCAAACCGGGCACACTGACCCTGGGCGACATGCTGCGAGCTAAGGGGTATCGGACCGGCGTATTCGGGAAGTGGCATGTGGGCCTGACTTGGTATGACCATGCCGGCAAGCCGCTCGGGGGCGGGTTTGACAACGCCAAGTTGATCGACTACGAGAAGAGCACCCCTTTGGTGGACGGTCCCAACAGAAGGGGATTCGATGAATCCTACGTCACGCCGAACTGCCCCACCACCGATCCGCTCTACATCTACATCGAGAACGGAATGGTGCCGGTGCCGGCCTCCATCATGCACAAACGCAGCAATCTGCCGAACCTGGACGGATGGTTGTGGGACAACGACGAGGGGTTCATGTCGGTCGGTTACGATTTCGAAAACGCCGACAAGATCTTCTACCAGAAGACTCTGGATTTCATCACGAATCACCTCGACCGTCACAAGGATAAACCTTTCTTTGCTGTTCTGTGCACCCAGATTGCTCACGCGCCCGTGCTGCCTGCGGAAGAATTTCGGGGCAAGACCAAGGGAGGCCCCCGGGGCGACTTCGTCTGGGAATTGGATGTCCTGGTAGGGCGATTGCTGGATAAACTCGACGAACTGGGCGTGGGGGAGAATACCCTGGTGCTCTTGGGCTCGGACAACGGTCCGGAAACCGTGCACTACCACCGGATGAAGCAGGAATACGATCATGACGCTTCGGGCGGATGGCGAGGTATGAAGCGGGATGGCTGGGAGGGCGGCCATCGGGTCCCCTTCATTGCACGTTGGCCCGGGGTGATTCCCGCGGGGCAGGTTTCCAAGCAGATGACCAACACCACGGACATCTTCGCCACGTTGGCGTCCGTAGTGGGATACGAACTAAAAGACGAGGATGCCACAGACAGCTACGACATGTTGCCCGTTATGCTGGGGATTCAAGCCCCGGACGATCCGGTAAGACCCTACATGCTGACCCAGAGTTTTCGAGGCGAATTCCAGATTCGCCAGGGCGACTGGAAGTATCTCGATCACAAGGGGTCGGGAGGGAATGATTACGACGGAAACGGGATATTGCGGGCCTACAAACTGCCGGAACTGGCTCCTGATGCACCGGGGCAGCTCTACAATCTAAAAGCCGACCCGGGCGAAACCACCAATCTGTACTTCAAGGAATCCGAGAAACGAAAGGAACTCCAGGCCTTGCTCAGCAAGCTGAAGTCCAGTGGACGCAGCGCTCCCACAGGGAGGAAACCCATGGGCATGGAGAACATCCGCTTAAGGGTCAGTCAGAGACAGCTTCAAGAAATGAAATGAGGGTTTGTACCGTGTTTGGGCACCGGAGTCCAGCACTCCAACGAAAGGCAGGGCACACAATATGTGCAAGCGGAAGGCGTTCACGTTGATCGAGTTGCTGGTCGTGATCGCGGTGATTGCCGTGCTCATGTCCATTTTGATGCCGGCGCTGCACCGAGCACGCGAGCAGGGCAAACGCATCGCGTGCCAGAGCAATCTCAAGCAGATGTCCTTGGCGTGGATTATGTATGCCCAGGAGAACGATGGTAAGATCATGAAAGGGGTTCCCGGAACCGCTCCGGACAACTGCTGGGGAGACGCCGGAAGCAACACCGGAGGGACCGAGCAGACGCGGCAGGCGGCTCTCATGACCGGCGCTCTGTGGCCCTACTGCGCGAACCTCAAGCTCTACAAGTGTCCGACGGGACGACGGGGCGAAGTTCTCACCTACTCGATTCCGGATAGCATGAACGCCACCAAGCAGGACACCCCTGCCTCGAACAAGAACGGCAGCACCATCCTGTTCATCACCCGGCTGGACCAAATGCACAGCCCGCTGCCATCGGAGCGTCTGGTCTTCATTGACGAAGGATTTACGTCGACTGGGTGTTTCTCGGTCTATTACGCCCGACCGGAGTGGTGGGATGATGCACCGATTCGGCACGGCGATGGGACCAATTTTGGGTTTGCCGACGGCCACGCCGGCTATCACAAGTGGATGGCGACGGAAACCGTCACGTACTTCCGGCCACGTGCAGACAGTCGCGTCAGCGGCTCGAAGTTCGCTCCGGCGACCCTCGAAGGAAAGCAGGACTTGTATGATTTCCAGAAACTGGCCTGGGGAAAGGTCGGCTGGACGATTCAGTAGCGGCCTCCCGTCCGGAAGCGCCAATGCCGAGTTGTCGGGCGTCATGGGTCGTCTGGCTCTGTCGCTCCAGAGCGCGATTGGGGCGGCCTGTATCGACCACCGCATGATGCAGCGCTCTGACCAGCGCCTCTCTCGAACCCGTTCGGCACGTGATGTTGTCAGGAGGTTCTGTATGATGCGAAGTTGTCACTGTTTTTTCTTGGGCTCTGCAATAGTGCTGCTGCTGGGTTCGATTGTACGCGCCGAATCTGCTTCGGACACCGATCTGTCCTCGGCCATGGATCGGCTCAAGAAACACATCCTCGGCGTATCGGTACTGGAAGCGGAACAAATCAATCAGCAGACAGCTATTATCCTGGAGAGGATTGATCGAATCGGGGCGACGGCCGACCGAATCAGCCAGGCTTTTGATCTGGTGGCGTGTTATGAGAGCACCATTGGCCCCTTGTTCCTGAATGAAGCTACGCGGGGCGGGTTCCCGCGGAAGTCCACGGTCGGTTTGGAGTTGGACCGTGCGCTGTTTGCGGTCCAGCAGGGGCTCATCGATCACGCCTACACGCCCGCTCATATCGAGAAGTTCAGATCGATTCTCGATGGAGCCGCATTCAAGACGTCCGCCTATTTTCCAGGGGCCGTTGACATGCCATCAGGCCCGACCGTGGTTCACGAGGTCGTCATCAATGCCTCACAACCACCGTGCTGGGGGATTCCCATCATGGACAACGAAACACCGGCGCGGCGACCAACAGGGTGTTACCTGGCGCCGGGGAGTATTGTTGAGGTGACAGTTCCCCCTTCCATGGTGGGCAAGGGGTATGGCATTCGTGTCGGCGCACACTCGTGGGACCTCAGGGAAAAGCCCATGATCGTCCGTCTGGACCGTGTCTCGATCGTTTACCCCATTAAGGCGATCCGCACGGCGGTCGCCAATCCCCTGGGGGGAGGCATTTACATCGAAGTGCCATACCGAGCCGATGCGGGGATCGTGAGGGTGAGCATTGCGAACGCGGTCCGCGCTCCCTTTTTCTCCGCCCGACATTTCGACCGGACGACGCTCGATCAGTGGCAGAAGTCCGAGCGCCGCCATCCCGGTCCCTGGGCGGATTTCGAGTCGGACAAGTTCATGATGCAGGTACCCACCCGATGGATCTACAACTTCGACGACCCAGCAACCCTCATGGCTGATTGGGACAAGGCCATGGACGCTGTGTCGGAACTTTTCGGTCTGCCCTTGGTGCGGCCCAAGACGGTGCTCTATCTGCAGGTCGACGTCATCTTCAGAGGGAATGCCAACTACCCCGGGTACCCCCAATCGAATTTTCGGTACGATCCCCTCAAGGTGGAAAGCGAGCACAGCAACCATTGGCTTCTCAAAGGGCCGCAGTCTTCCGGCGAGATCATATTCCACGAGTTGGGCCATGCGCATCTCTTCACCAAGTTCAAGGGGGAAGTGGAGGCTGTGGTCAATCTGCCCTATGTCGCTGTGTTAAATCGAGGTTTCGGCGTGGATCTCGATACCGCTTTTGGGAGGTCCTGCGGCAAGCCGTATGTTTCGTTGGAGCAGGCCGCGATTATGTGGATGGTCACGGAGAACTTTCGTCAGGGAAGACCGATGGACATTTCCAACAGTCCGGTCAATGAGGTGCGATATCAGCACCGTGGCTACGGCAAATATGTGGAGATTGTGCGTCTCTTCGGGTGGAAGCCGCTCCAGGACTTCTGGCATTCGGTCAACTTGGATTATCTCAAGGGAATTGAGTATTCGCGGAACGCCGATCCTACGGACAGCCGCATACTACGAATGTCCAGGGCTGCGGGAGCCGATCTCAGACCCCTGATTCACTTTTGGGGCGTTCACCCCGAGGACAATGCTGCCCTGGAAAAGGCAATGACGGAAGAGGGACTCAAGCCGTCACCGTTGATTTACGATCGGCTGCTCTATTACAAGAACCTGATACCGATGAACAACGCCGACTTTGCCAGGCACGCCGAGATTGTCAATCCCAAGGGAATCCGCGGGGGCAGCAATCCGTTGTATGGCGAAGGCTGGTATTTTGTCTGGCTGCCGAAGTATGAGGAATCGCACGGGCGTGCCGCGCAGGCCGCTTTACAGGAGATCATTGACCTCTATTTTCCGGAAGGACGTCCTAAGGGATAGGAAAACACGAATGGGAAAGCAGTACTGTGCCAACAAGAATCCGGTGCATCCTTACCGTTTGGCTCTCGCGGGCGGATGGGGAGACCACAACTTTGTCAATTTCCTTGCCGACGGATATGTCGTGGTCGTACAAGTGAAACCTACGGTCGTCTTCCACGACCGATGTGGGATCTGTTCGAGCACACGCAAGATCCTGTTACAGAAGTACCCCAATGGCATTCCCGCCCACATCGACCGCTACAAGCTGGCTTCCGACCTGTACTACTGGGAGAACCAGCGCAAAGTGCCCATCGGGGGGTCGCAGGATGCGTGGGGCTCCGTCTATCCGGGGTTCAACCTGCTGCACTATGATTTCACGTATCACAACGGCGTGCTCCCCAAGGAAGTCACCTCGATCCTGGACAAGCGTACGGCCCGTTGGTTCGAACGCAACTTCTGGATTGTCGAGTGCGTTGGGCCTCGTCCCCGCGGATACAATCCGTTTGATGGAGGGCGTTTCGCGACCCGGAAGCTCGTGAGTCAATTGGGTCAGTCCGGTCTGAACTGCTTCAATGCGATCAAGAACCGGGATCTGGCGGCCTTGGGGGCGTCGTTCAACCTGTGTTCGTCTACCTGGCGCAGGATGTTGCCCGCGATCTTCGAACATCCCACCATCGACGTCCCGGTCATGAAGCGACTGCGTTACTACCAGCGCCGATATGCCGGCGCCATGCCGTCGGGCTGTGGTGTGGGGTATATCTACGTGGCCTCCTCGGAACCCGTCGAAGGGGGGTTCCAAGTGAAGGTCAATCTGGAATAGGAGAAGCTCATGTTGGATGATTGTTGCCACGCCGTGGTTATGGCCGGTGGAGCCGGCACACGGCTTTGGCCGCTGAGCACCCAGGACTGCCCCAAGCATTTGCTCAAGCTGTTCGATGGTAAGTGTCTGCTCGAATTGACTGTGGAGAAATTGAGGGGCCATATCCCCGAGGATTGCATCATCATTCTGACAAGTACCCATTACCGGGATTTGACCCAGCGGACACTGCCGCGTCTTCCCCCGGAGAATGTCATTGTCGAACCTTGTGTGCGCGATACAGCCAGCGCGATCGGACTGGCTGCCACGGTCCTCAAACGAAGGTGCGCCTCGGCTACGATGATCGTGCTGACGGCCGACCAGATCATCGAGCCGGCCGATCGGTTCAATGCAGCGATTGGCCACGCGGTCCATTTTCTTGAATTGCATCCCGACAAACTGGTCGCCTTCGGGGTGGCAGCCACTTCCGCCAACACGCAGGTTGGCTGGCAGAAACTGGGCCGAACCTTGGATTTTCCGGGTTGCGAAATCCGGCAGATCGAGGCATTCACAGAGAAACCCAATCGGGCGCTGGCGCAGCGATTTCTGGATGCGGGCTGCTATTGCTGGAATTCAGGGCAATTCGCCTGGAAGGCGGAGACGATCCTGAAGGAGATCGGCGTCCACCTGCCCCAAACCACACTCCTGCTCGAGGAAATCGGCGCCGCATGGCATACCCCATCCCGCGATTCGGTCTTGGAGCGTCTGTTTCCACAGATGCCGAAGGGGTCCATCGACTACGAGGTCCTGCAGAGGACCGAACGGGCCTGCTCCATCATGCTCCCCTGCAGTTGGGAGGATATGGGCACCCATGTCGCACTGGTGGAGAAGACGGGCACGAGGCAGGGGAGCAACCTCGTGGCGGGTCGGGCCTTTGTCATGGGAAATGGCAACAGAGTCCTCAACCGGACGGATCAATTCGTCGTGGTGGCCTGTGACAATGCGGTCGTGGTGGTCGCGAACAACACGGTGTTCATCGGAACGCCGGATACGAATATGAAGAAGCTGGTGGAACAGATCGCTCGGCAAACAGAACAGGTTTAACGGGAGCAGAATCAACATGAGCGGCAGCATTTCAGTGATCGACACCCTCATCGTCATCGCCTACCTGTCAGGGATCATGGTGATCGGCATTGTGGCGGGCTACCGGAAACACACTTCCTCGGATCAGTTCTTTCTGGCCGGACGGTCGTTGCGCTGGCCCCTCATCGGCACCGGTCTGTTCTGTGCCAACATCTCGACGATCCATTTGGTGGGCTTGGCCTCGTCGGGCTACAAGGACGGCTTGGTCATCGGCAACTTCGAGTGGATGGCGGCCTTTTGCCTGATCGTACTGGGGATTGTGTTTGCACCATTCTACTTTCGCAGCAAGATATCGACCCTGCCCGAGTACCTGGAGAAACGATACAGCACCGGTGCCCGCACTTTTCTGGCCGCCATCTTCGTGATGTCGGCACTGCTCGTGCATATCGGCATCAGTCTGTATGCCGGTGCCAAGGTCTTGGAGGAGTTTTTTGGAATCAATTACGTTCTGTCCATCGTCGGCATCTCGGTCATCACCGCAATCTACACGATTCTCGGGGGTCTTCGGGCCGTGATGATCACGGACGCCATTCAGGCGGTGCTGCTGCTGGCGGGGGCCGCGATTCTTACCTTGGCGGGTCTTCTGAAGCTGCCGGAGGCCGGCATCGAAACCTGGGCTCAGTTCAAGGCCGCCTGCAGACCTGATCAGCTCAGCATGATCCAGCCCATCCGCGATGCCGCAGCTCCGGGCCGTTTTGGATTGCGGGAGTTCTCCTGGTATTCGATTCTGTTCGGGTACCCGGTCCTCGGGATCTGGTACTGGTGCACAGATCAGACCATCGTTCAGAAGATCCTGGCCGCCAAGACTGAAAAGGACGGCCGCGACGGCGCGATCTTTGCCGGGTTCCTGAAGATCCTGCCGGTCTTCCTGATGGTCCTGCCGGGGATCATCGGCTACATTTTGTATCGGGACCTCATCGGCGGGAACAACGATGCCACGTTGATGGTCATGATGAAACAACTGTTGCCGGTCGGTCTGCGAGGTTTGATGGCCGCGGGCCTGCTGGCTGCCCTGATGAGCACCATCGAGGCTGCTTTGAACAGCACGGCCACACTGACGGCCGAGGATATTGTCAAACGGCTGCGCCCGCAGATGCCCGATGCCACGCTGGTGTTGATCGGACGTGTTACCGCCGGGATCGTGGTGGTGCTGGCCATGCTCTGGTCCACACAGGGCGGCAAGTTCGGCAGCATCTTCGAGGCGATCAACAAGATTCCCATGGCATTTGCGCCGGGCATCACAACCGTCTTTCTCTGGGGTGTCTTCTGGCCTCGCGGCAACCGACAGGGGGCCATGGCCGCGCTGCTCTTCAACGTGGTCGTTGGGATTCTATATCTGGCTGTGGATATTCCCCTGATCGGGGGCGAGCAACTCGTCGCCAAACGTCTCGGCCTGCCGTTCATGCAGGTCGGGTGGTATCTGTTCGTGATGTCCAGCGCGATCTACTTCTCCGTCAGCCTGCTCACACCGGCGCCGAACCCAAGTCAGATCGAAAACCTGTGCTGGACGCGACCGTTCGACGCCTTACGCGGCAAGATGCAGGGAACTCTTACCGATCCTCGCGTCATGGCGGCGATCCTGTTTGCCATCATGGGCGTGCTGTACGCAATCCTACACTGACCCAACGACGGGAGTCATCAAAGGGCTTCTGACACAATCGATTGTTGTATGGAGATAAAGGGGAAGTACCCATGAAGCATCAAACCTGTTCCCGGGTGATGATCGTTCTGGCTGCGATGTTTTCACTGCAGGCGATTTCGACGGCGGCACACGAGTCCCTTGCGGTTCCAACGCGAGGATTCGTCAGTTCTCAACCGGCCAAGACGTGGGAGGAAGGCCTCATATGCGGCAATGGCACGATTGGCCTCAACGCCCTGAGTCGCCCGCTGAACGAACGGATCATCTTCTCTCATGAGCGTCTGTTCCTGCCGATGGGCGATCCGGTCATGCCTCCTGATCAGTCGGTTCGTCTGTTCGAGATCCGACGACTCATCGACAAAGGACTCTACAAGCAAGCCTGTGATCTCCAATTCCGTCTCTCGGGGCAGGACGGCTTCATGTATCCGGACTACTATGTTCCGGCCTTTGACCTCACCATTCGCTCGCAGGCGAAAGGCGAGATCCGTTGCTACGCTCGCTCCGTGGATTTTCAGACGGGCGAGGCGACCGTCCATTGGGCGGACGACCGAGGCGTCTTCGAGCGTCGCATGTTTGTCTCCCGCGCAGCCGGTGTGGCCGTGCTGCTGCTCACCGCGCCCAAAGGGGCCCTGGATTGCCGGCTCGCGATGGAGCCGCGGGAACCGAGCGACGAGTTCAATCCGGACTCCGACGTCAACAAACGCTCCGACCAAGTCTTCAAGGAACATGTGTCCGACATCAAGAGCACGGCGGGCGACTCCTGGCTGACCTACAGCAACCGGTTCACCAAGGCCTACCCCGGCAGTATCCACGCCTTGGAGGGCTGTACGCGAGTTGTGGTAGTGGGGGGGACGAGCAAGCCGCAGGATGATGGCGTGCTTCATATTGCCGGGGCGGATCGCATCCTGCTGTTCGTCGACATCCGCCTACTCTACGATCCAGCGAAGTCGGTCATGGAGGAAATGAAGCGCTCCCTCGAGGCACTTCCTGTTGACTACACCGACCTCTTGGGCCGGCATGCGAAAATCCACGGTGAGATGTTCAATCGTATGCGGTTGGACCTGGGTGGCGGTAGCGACCACAAGCGGACCACGGAGGAGTTGTTGGAGTTATCGAGTTATGAAGAGATGAACCGGGCGCTGATCGAAAAGGAGTTCGACGCCGGTCGCTATAACATCATCTCCAGTACCGGGGAGTTGCCTCCGACTCTCCAGGGGCTCTGGGGCGGAACATATGTTCCCGGCTGGGCCAGCGATTTCACCCACAACGGCAACGTTCCCTCGGCTATCGCCGCCAACCTGATGGGGAACATGCCGGAACTCATGTTGGCCTATACCTCGTACATTGAATCGATCGTTCCTTGGTTGGAAATCAACGCGAAACACCTGTTCGGGGCCCGCGGCATCGTACTGCCATCGCGCTCCACGACCCATGGCTTCAATAACGCTCTGAACCCCAACTTTGCCGGGGGCATGTGGGTCGGCGGAGCCGGCTGGGCGGCTCATTTCTTCTACGACTACTACCTTTACACCGGGGACCGTGAATTCCTCGCCCAGCACGTCTTGCCATTTATGGAGAAGGCGGTGGCGTTCTTCGAGGACTATTTGTACGAAGGACCGGACGGGAAATGGGTCTTCTCACCCACTCAGTCACCGGAGAACACGCCCGGCAACTCAGATTCCCAAGCTTCATTCAACGCCACCATGGATGTCGCTGTGGCCAAGGAACTGCTTCACAACACGATTGCAGCCTCCCGTGAACTCGGCCGCAATGGAGACAAGATTCCCCTCTGGGAGCAGATGCTTGCGAAGATGCCCGAGTACATGATTGATGACAACGGCATCATCAAGGAATGGTTGACGCCACGGCTTGAGAACCGGGACAGCCACCGCCATTCCTCGCAACTCTACCCGCTGTTCGACGGGATGCCAGAGGAGATCGCACGGAGCCCTGAGTTGAGGGCGGCATTTCGCAAGAGCATCGAGTACAAACTGGACAAGCACTGGAAGAACAACCAACGCGGGTTCATGTCGTTCGGATTGGTGCAGCTTGGTCAGGCAGCTACCAGTTTGGGAGAGGGTGAACTCGCCTACCATTGCCTCAAACATCTGGTGAACCGATTCTGGCTGAATAACCTGGCCTCGATGCACAATCACCGTTCGTTGTTCAATATGGACATCAGCGGCGGTATGCCGGCCGTGATCATCAAGATGCTGGCGGCTTCGGAACCGGGGAGAATCCAGTTGCTGCCCGCGCTGCCAAGGGCTTGGCCCGCCGGGACGATAGAGGGCGTCCTGTGTCGCGGCCAAATCGAGATAAGAAGTCTCCAGTGGTCTCCCGGCAAGGTCTTGGTCAGTCTCAAGACCGCCAGAAAGCAGAGGATCACGCTGGATCTTCCTTGGGACATCACCCACTTCGCGGCAAACAAAGGCGATGCCCTTGTAGAGAGGGGAAACAGCAAGAATTGCCTTGTCGTCACGCTGCCTGCGGAACAGGAGGTGACCCTCGAAATCAGGACAGAATCGCGATCGTAGGCGTCACAAGACCAGAACTGTTCTCTGGTGATGATGAAAGCCTTGGACTGCGGATTGGCCTTTGGCTCAGAAACCCGGTCGGACCTTGCCGTCGTGGTCGATGAGTTGCCTTGGACGCCGTCGGACGCAGGGCCCATGTCCTCGTCTGAGCAACGTCATGCTCGGCCAGACCTGCTGGCGACCGGGAGCGTTCAGTATCCTCGCTCCAGTCTCTGCAGCATCCTTCTGAAGACCTCCCGTTCACCAGGCGTCAGGCGATCGTTGGTCCAGGCGGATCGATATACACCCGCCGCTTCGTCCCATTCTCCCCGTTCGATGTGGATCTCGCCGAGCAGCACGTAGGCATCGCTGTACGGTATGTTTTGACGGAGCATTTCCTTGAGAACTCGCACTGCCTCGGTGATCTCGCGCCGTTGGCGGAGGAAGAAAGCATACGTATATCCGTACTTGCCCTCTTGAGGCTGCAACCGGTAGGCTCGTTCGCACCAGCGCAACGATTCGAAAGGCTGGTCCGAGGCCAACATCACGCCGAGATTGTATGCCGCTGCCGCGGAGTTCGGGTCAAGCTCCAGCGTCCTGCGGAAGGCCTGCTCCGCCTCTTTCGGGCGGTTCATCTCGCCCAGGAGCATCGCAAGGTTCAGATGGGCAATGGCGTTGTTCGGATCGAGGGCAATGGCCCTGCGGAGGGAGGCGGCGGCTTCGTCGTTTTCACCTCGCGCGTTGTACACGAAAGCAAGGTTGACATGAGGCGGCACGAAATCCGGCCGCAGGCGAACCGCATTCAAATACGCAGACAGCGCCTTCGCATGGTCCATTCGCTGCATGTGGAAATTGCCGAGATTGTAGTGAGACGTGTAGTCATCGGGACGGGCGCTAAGCGCTTCCAGAAGCTCGTCGGTGGCCCGTCCGACCGCCTGCCGATGCTCTACCGACAGACGTTCACTCGGGACGGCGGCCAGGGCGGACGCCGCACGCACGCGGACCAGGCGGTATCCGTCAGCGGTCGCTTTGGCCAGTGCTTTCAACGATTCCGGCGTGATGTAACCTTCCATGGCCTGCGCCGCCGCCGCACGCACGAGTGGCGACGGATCCTCCTGAAGGGCTTTGGTCAGGACAGGCCACTTGGCTTGTGACTGACACCGGTGAAGCAGTCGAATCAACGAAGCGGCGAACACCTCATCTCGCTCCTTGGAGCCGATGTACGCCAGGATCGCATCCAATCGGCTCCAGTCACCCCGCCGGGCGGCGTCGATCAACCCGGCCTGCAAGAGAATCTCGCTTTGATAGTCGCGCTGATGCCACTGTCTGACCTGTTGATCGGCCCAGGTCGCGTCCTTCTCGTTATGGCAGAGGTTGCATGCGTTGGGGGACTTGAACTTGAGGGGCGTCGCCGGCGTGGGCGGACGCATCGAATGATCGCTGCGGGCCATGCGCGCGAAATCGGTCATCGGCATATGACATGCAATGCACCGATTCCCCACGCTGTTGACTTCGTGGTGCGTGTGTGCCGCGGCGTTCTCTACTCTCTCCTGGTGGCAAGGCAGGCAGGCGGCGTTCGGGTTCGCCGGTTCCTTGAATCGATAGCGTCCACTGGAGGTGTGGCAGTGCATGCAATCCAGTTTGCCGCTCTTGACGCAGGGGCTCATCCGCCACGTGGTCATCGTGTAGTTCTCGCCTAGGTCGCGGCCGTCGGGGTAGAAGTCCGGGTGTTCCAGGGTCGTCAGATCGAAGTGGTCGAAGAACCGCTCGCCCGGCTGGAACGAGGCGCTCACGGGACTCATCTTGGCGTGGCACGATCCACACATGGAATTGACCTGATCAGGCGAGAAATGCTTCGTGCGAATGATCTTGAGGTCCATTGGCGTCTGTCCTTGGGGCGAGGCCTGACAGACCCGGACGTGTTCCTGAGCGGGACCATGGCACGACTCGCAGTTGATCCCCGGTTCAGCCCACGTCGTGCGATAGGTGTCGGTCTGGAGGTCATAGTTCGTGGACAACTGGCTTACATGGCAGCCATGGCAGGACGTATTGAATGTGTACATGGGGTCCGTCCAGTGCAGGGGCGCATCGGCCGCGGCTCTAGGGAAGTGGCGTACACCGCTGGCGGCGGTGTCGAACCACTCTTTCGCCCGCACATCGTACCCCACCGGCAAGGTCTGCAAGCGACCCCGCTCCATCTGTGTCAGGAAGTAATAGACATTCTTGCTGCCCATGACGTGAACAATTCGGTACTTTTTCTCGCCCTGGGGCCCATGTTCGAGGACCCAGCCTTCGTTCGGCCCGACGCATGCGACATATTCGTGCGCACCAATCCTCACGGGGGCATTCATCGTCGCGAGATAGGCCCGGGCGAATTCGGGGGTATAGGGCTGCATCGCTAGGCCGTGATGCGACGGAGCCCAGAGCTCATAGAACGACTCATGGCACTGACGGCAACTCGCCGAGCCCGCCAGAATTCCGCGAGCGGGAACTGCGGCACAGAGCGTTGCCACCAGCCACAATGCGATACATACGGATGCGCCTGCCTTCACTTGCGTACACCCCTATTCGTCATCGACCACACTGCCAGGTTCCTGTGGTGGCGGTCTTCTTCGTATTTGCCGGGGACCGGGTCCGCGACTCGCCGCCGCCGATCATATCGGGACAGATGTAGGCGTAGCCCATCAATCCCAACGCCAGGGTATCGGGGATCAGTTGACGCAGGTCCTGCCAGTTGTCATCGATCATCAGCACACCCGTCGGGAAGCCATGGCCTACGATATCGCGGGCATATTGGCGGATGCGGTCCTCCTTCTGATCGTAGATCAGTTCGATCCACGTGTTGTACTGCGGGTTGGCGAAGAGCAACTCGTCGGGGATCTGCCCGTTGCTCAGAAAGAACGTTCGACGAACGTACTGTAAGGCCTCTCGCAGATTGCGACCGACTTTGATCTCCCCGTGGCTGGACGTTATCTCCAGAGTTCGGCCTCTGAAGGAGAATGCGAATGGTTCTTCTGACCACACATACCGGCCTCGATCCGAGATTAGCAGGGAGTGGGTTTGATTGCCTCGCGTGTCCCCGTAGAGATCCCTGGCAAAGGACTCTCGTCCGAAGGGCATGAACCGCCCGTCGGTGACGCATCCGCCCCAGAATCCCTCGCCCTCGAGAATTTCAATCTTCTGGCGTTGTTGGGCGGCCTGCAGAGCGCCCTGAAGAAGAAACAGGATGATGGCGAAGAGCGATAGGGCGGCGTCACCGGGTCTTGTCATATGTGCTTTTCTCCGTGTTCCAGGCGGGACGACAGCCTCATGAATGTTCCACACGGGCATTCGTTCAAACACATTCCCCAGGATATCCTTCGTACCGGGGTCTGTCAATTACGCGTAGGACGCGACTACCCGTTTGGGAGGAGTCTGAAGAGCAAAGGCCTCCTTGTGCCTGTACAATGGACTTCGGACGGGGAAGGACCCACACAAGAACAAGGGGGCATAAGATGATACGAAAAAAGATACACAAGGATTTGTTGATTCGCAAGACCCAAAAGCTCTTAAGCGAATACCTCGATCCGATGCTGAAGGAGGTAGACAAACCCCGTAGGTGGTTCGCGGCATCCTGTGTAGTGGTTCTTGGGGGATGCGGGAAATCTGTCGGTGGGTACACGACGACTGTTCCGATCTGCACCATCAAGATAAGCGATTGCTAAACCATCGGGTCAGTCCCGAAGACGACCTGACCGCCGCCGTCAGCCGCTACCGCCAAGCCGCTGGCTCGTCGATCCAGGCCGATACGGGTAATCGCCTCGATCCTCCGCGGGGATCGGTTCCCTTGCTCCGGGTGGCCGGGCTTGTGAAAGCCTCCCGATCGGCGTACAATCGTTCTATAGGCTGAATGGATGCCGCGTTATGAGGACCAGCACACAGATCAGGGGTGAATCGATGAAACGCAAGAATATCGTACGCGATGTACTTCAAGCAGCCAGCGAGTTCAACAGCCGCAAGCTCTGGAAGCGGTTCACCAACTATGACTGCTTCGGCGTGTGGATCGCAGGCGAGAACGAGCGGATGCTCGGGGTGGTACTGGGGGACGCGGGTGAGCAATACGGCCTGTCGCTGTTCCGTGGGCCCCGGGCAGTCGCCACGTTGACGGCGCTTCTTGATCCGCAGGGGCCCGGCGATGACGCCCTCGAAGACATGGATACCCTGAGCTTCAATATGGAAGCATTCGGCAATCTACCCCCGGAAGCTCAAGATCTGGTGCGTGAGGCGGGCTGGCACCCTGGTTACGACGAGGAGGTTCCGGATTTTCTGGCCAAGGCGGCGGGAGGACTGGTGCGGCTGCCCGATGAATCCGAATTCCAGGTGCTGGCATGGGTTCTGCAGGCTGTTGTGGAGGCCGACCGCAAGAAGCTTCTGCGCCCTGCGACGCTTGAGGACCCAGAGGGCATCTGCGTCATCCACATCCAACCCGAAACGGCTGCTGTCCTGGCGAGCGTCACGCGGGAGCGGTGGGTCCCCGAGGGGGGGGCCGCGACCGTGCCACTGGTGGCCAACGGCCGCGAGCTCGATGGCCTGCCTCGCCTGAAGACGACCTGGCTTGTGGGCATGCCAGGGATGCCGGGAGGAATCGAAGGCGATGATCGGTCCCTCCAGGTGTTGCTCGTCGTGGACGACAAGGAGGATTTCATTCTGCAGAGTCGTCCCGTGTTCTCGGGCGATCTGAGAGACGCAGTCGATCGGCTCATGGAGACGTTTCAAGGCAAAAGTTTGCGGAAAGTCAAGGGACTTCCGCGGGAGATGATCTTCTCCAGTCGAAGGCTCTTTGAGGCGATGGCCCCTGTTCTGGAGCCCCTGGGTGTGAAGTGCCGCTATAGCTCGACCATTCCCAAATTGCGTGATCTCATGGCGGAGTTCTATGACCTGGCCGAGAAGCAGGACGTGCTGTTCGACGATGGGGAGGCGACCAGTTCCGCAGAAATCCCGGTCCCTGCGCCGGACGATCTCAAAGGGTGGAAGGAAGCGGACCGGCGGTTCTATGGACGCCTCATAGAGCAATTCCGATCGAACCGTGGCTTGTCGTCAACACGGGCCGTCAGACGGTACTTCAGCGACGATGACCTCGAATACTATGTTCAGGAGCACGAGCAGCAGGGAGTTCTGGGTGCCTATATGGCTTGGGCGATCCTGGACTACCGTCCCAAGAAGAGCAGCAAGACGCACGCCGAGAAGATGCTGGCAAAGGGGCTGCCGGAGGCAGAAGCGATCCTCCTTCGCGCCCGCATGGAGGCATGCCCCACGCTGTATCGGGTGGCTGGGCACGACGCTAAGGCCAGGACGATTGATCTGGAGGATGTGCTGCTGGGTGGTTCGGTGACAGCGCATGATCGGTTGATGGCGGAGAACGTCGAGGACGGCATCTTCTTTGCGGCCCGGGCGTTTCCGGCAGGTCGGTTCCACTTCCTCGAGCTGGCGGGGCCGCCGCTAGGGCCGATGATGGGGTTGGAGGCAGTGGACTTCCTGCGCCGGTCGGGAATGGAGTTCACGCGTGAGGGACTGCGGCGGGATGCCCATCTGTTCGGGTGGCTCTGGCAGTGGATAGAGGAGTGGGAGGCGACCCGAAAGCCAAGAAGAATTGGCAATACCGATGGCGAGGAGCTGCTGTGGCATACGGCGTCGTTTTCCGTGGCGAGTCCGGACGAGACGCGTAGGGCGATGATGAAGCGTCCCGATATCGAGTACGACGAGCGGGCGGATGAACTGGTCTGGAACAAGCCGACTGAGCCAAGCAGGGGGATGATGGGTGAAATCGTGACGCTGGGCAGGATTGAGTTTGTGGGGGATGAGCTGGTGTTGACGGTCAATTCCGCCGAGCGATTTGCCCGTGCCCGCAAGTGGCTGGAGAAGTTGCCGGGGGTGGCATTCAAGAGCGTCCGGACTCGGCGCTGGGATGAAGCTCAGAAGGATCGTCCGCTGGATGAACGGATCTCGCCGCCTGCGCCTGTGGAGATGACACCGGAGCTGAATGCGGCGGTCCAGGAGATGATGAACAAGCACTACATGGCCTGGACGGACATGTCGTTGCCGGCCCTGGGCGGCAAGACTCCCCGCCAGGCGTGCCAGACAGAAGCGGGGCGCGGGCAGGTTCTGATGCTGATTCGAACGATGCCGGACCCGATGGGACCAGGCTCTGTTCGGGTCCCTCGGGAGGCCATGATGCGGGAACTGGGGCTGGCAACAGAAAGCCCGACATCGCCACGAGCGGATCAGCAGATAGAGCAGGCTCCCATCCCCATAGAGTCGGTCCCGCCGAAAGCCAAGGTAGCTCGCAATGCCCCCTGTCCGTGCGGCAGCGGCAGGAAGTACAAGAAGTGCTGCGGGCGCGAAGATGTGAGCGCGAGGGGACAATGATGCCGGAACGACTGCACTATCTGTTTGTCTGCTATGGGAACATGGAGCGAAGTCCGACGGCGGAGGCGGTGTGCCGGAGGATTGCGGCGGAGAACGGCCTGGAGATTGAGGCGAGTTCAGCCGGGACCTCGGACAGAGCGAACCGGCCGGTGACGAAGGAGATAGCCGACCTGGCGGACAAGATCTTCGTGATGGAGCCGGACATGGTAGGGGAGATGGTGGAGGAGTATGGCCAGAATCCCGCCAAGGTTTCTTGCATGGAGATCCCCGACATTTACGAACGGGATGAGCCGGAGCTTGTCCGGACATTGGAGCAGAAGCTGTATGAACACCTGATGCAGGAGGGGCTGCTTTGAAAGGGGGGCCCATGAATCTGCTGGATTCTGCGGGAGGCGGAGTTCGATTGACCGTGAGGACCGCGGCTGCAGAGGATACGAGAACTCATCCCAAAACCCTTCGCAGAAGGATAAGGATGCAACCGAGTTGGATCATGGCCAGGAAATTGTCCAGATGATACTTATACCGCACAACCAGCCGACGGAAGTTGTGAAGTCAAGCGAACTGCCGTTCGATCTTCCAGCGACGTCGGTACCGACGCAGCGGACGACCGTCCTGGGTGGGGGGCCTGTGTCGACCCCCTCGATGGGGAGCGATCAACTCAACGTTGCGTTCAGCGGCCAACCTCGCATCCAGCGGGTCGCTGTCATAGGCCTTGTCTCCCACCACCCGCTGGGGCAGTTCGTCCAGAACACACGCATCCAACGTCGCCTCGACCCGCGTTACTTCATGCGGGCTCGCGCTGCCGACGTC
>Ga0208824_1001046_pt1 | contig 26333 bp, 24 predicted proteins | sample AD_JPNTR3_MetaG_FD_184447 | JGI IMG/M metagenome (GOLD analysis project Ga0208824, IMG submission 184447) | Active sludge microbial communities of municipal wastewater-treating anaerobic digesters from Japan - AD_JPNTR3_MetaG (SPAdes) (version 2) | ecosystem: Engineered > Bioreactor > Anaerobic...
ACCAGGACGGCGAGGACACTGTCGAGACCGCCGGAAAACAAGGCCAAAGCCCGCGTCATCGGTACCTCAGCAGCTGGAAGTCCGTGTCCCCGGCGAGGGCACGGTAGAGCTCCGGTGGGAGATCGAAATCGACCAAAAAGAGGGGTCTTCCCCCCTCCGGAGCGATGCGGATGACGGGGAACACGACACGCGCCGCGTCAGCCCCTTTCTTTGAGACGGGGAAGGAGTAAGGCCCCTCTTCGTGGGGGATCCCCAGGGCCTTGAGGACCTTGACGATGGCCCTGTCGGGAGGCTCCCCGCCCGTTATGGTCACCACCTGAGTTTTCCTGGCCTTGAGGATGCTGCTGAATTGGGCGGGTAGTCTCCGTGAGACGACGATGAGCCTGTCGGCACCCTTGGCGATGAAGAGGTCGGCCCGGATGGAGATGTTGAAACCGTCCCGGGCCATGTCGAAGACGCCGACGTCCACATCTTTTTTCGTTTCATAGCCGAGGCGGTGGAGAAGATCTTTCAGTATCTCCCTGGACTCTGATCCCATTAGACGGTCCGGCCGGGAAGGCCCTGATGCGGGGGGAACCGGGTTGGGAACCGGGAGGACCTTGTCTCCCACCATCTCCGACACCGTCGTTCCCCGTCCCTTGAGATAATGAAAGACAGGCCCGGGCAGCCGTTCCTCCTCGGATTCGATGATCCTGACCACCTGGAGGGGTGTTTTTTCCTCCTTAGGGTCTTTTTTCGTGATCAGGGCAGAGGCGGTCATTCGTACGGCCGGTTTTTCCCCGATGGTGCAAGGGGCCCTTCGCGCCTTCATCGAGAAATTTTTCGTGGCGTTTACGCATTTCATAAGGGTGTCAAGGACGGATTCGTTTTCCGCCGGTACCACGAAACGGTAGGAGGGCCAGGTTTTTTCCACCAGTTCCTTCAAATGGTCCGGCAGGCGCCGGTTTGTGTCGATGAAGACGATGGTCCCGTCGTCGAAGTGCACCATGGGCACGAGGCGGCAGTCGACGACGACCTGTCCCACGTCGGGAAGGGGTAAGTAGTGGGTTCCTTGCCGATTTACGACGGCGTTCATCCGACCCAGCAGTTCCTTGAGGACGGCCATGCGATCCTCCCAGGAGGGCCCTTTGGACGTCTCGGTGAGGCCCAACCCTGGGGTTTCGGTGGCGGGAGGCTGATCGGCCTTGGCGGGGAGGATCAATCTCTGTCCCGGATAGATCTTGTTGAGGTCCTTGATGTGGGGGTTGTACCGGCGGACAAGGGATAAACGGGGCATGGCCTGTCCGTATTCACGCCTGAGGATGCCATAGAGCCATTCACCCTCTCGCACGACGTGGACTGTAGAGTCTTTGGGAAGCCTCGGGGTCTTGGTGAAGACGAGACGGGCCGTTTCTTCCTTTCCGAGAACGTCCGGGGGAAAGAAAAAAGGCGCCCCGAGGGCGAAGAGAAAAAGGAGAAAGATCCCCCGTGCGTACATACCAACCCCCTCTGTTAGAGTAGCCTCCATAGCGAAAGAGGCATCTTCTGTCAACGTTCCAAAAAGAGGAATGCCGTAACCGGCATCCGATCACGGCATTCCATGGGCTGGCTTGCGATGTTTGATCGATTACAGACCGCTCTTGAAGTCGTCCCTGAGAAGCTCGCGGGCGATGATCATGCGGCGGATCTCCGACGTACCGGCGCCGATCTCCCACAGTTTCTGATCCAGGAAGTGGCGGGAAATCGGGTACTCCGTGGTGTAGCCGTAGCCGCCGAAGATCTGGATGGCGTCGAGGCCGATCTTGGTCCCCATCTCACCCGTGAAGAGCAGGGCCGCCGCGGCCATTCTGTCGAGATCGGTGCCCTTGCCGCCGGACTTGTTCTCCAGGCTGTCGCAGTAGGCGGCGGCGCTGTAGGCCAACCACTTGCCGGCCTTGTAGCCGCAGTACATGTTCGCCAGTTTCTCCTGGATGCTCTGGAAGGAGGCGATGGGTTTGCCGAACTGGACCCTCTCCTTGGCGTACTTCAGGGAGAGCTCGAGGCAGGTCCTCTGGCCGCCGAGGGTGCAGCCGGAGAGGGTGATACGCTCCGTGCACAGACCGCTCGTCAGGACGGCGACGCCCTTGTTCAGGCCGCCGATGAGCTGATCCTCGGGGATTTCCATATCCTGGAAGGTGACCAGGGCCGTGGGGGAGGTCCTCATACCCCACTTCTTGATCTTCTCGAACTTCACCGTGCCCTTCTTCTTGGGCTCCGCCGTTTCGAAGAAGAAGGTGGAGATGCCCTTGGGACCGGCCGCGGGATCGGTCTTGGCGTAGAAGACCATGAAGTCGGCGACGGGGCCGTTGGTGATGAAGATCTTGCTGCCGTTGATGATGTAGCGGTCGCCCTTCTTCTCCGCCTTCGTGGCCATGCTCATGGCGTCGGACCCGGCGTTGGGCTCCGTGATGCCGAGGCAGCCGATCCACTCACCGGAACAGGCCTTGGGAAGGACGCGCATCTTCTGCTCTTCCGTGGCGTTCCGACGGAAGTTGTCGAAGCAGAGGGTCTGGCTGGCGCCGCAGGTCATGGAGAGGGCGTTGCTTACCCGGGCGATGGTCTCGTAGACCAGGAGGGTCTCAACATAGCCGAGGGCGGCCCCGCCGTATTTCTCCTCGAACACGATCCCGTTGATGCCCAGGTTTCCGAACTCCTTGAAGAGCGTGGGGGGCATCTCGTCCACTTCATAGAGGTGCTCCATCTGGGGCTCGAGCCAGGTTGTCGCCCAGCGGTAAACCTGATCCTCAAGCATCCTTTGCTCTTCCGTAAAACTGAAATCTAACGCCATAATCTACCTCCCTTTCTTAAATGTGTTAATCTAACCTCCCGCGAGTATCCACAAACGGGCACTCGACGCCGTCAGGCGCCTTGCTCTTGGGAAACAACCCGCATTCCGGTTCTGTTTCTCGGATCTTAGGGTCACGAAAAAACGGCCTTCAGCATCGATGGCATGGTGAAGTTCAAAACCGGACGAGACCTATATAATAATCACCGGGAGCTGTCAAGGCATTTTACGGCGAAAATCTTGTTTGCCTCACCTCTATCGGATGATGTATGGAAGCCGAACCGGATAGATCTCAGGAGGAGGTCAAGGATGGACCAGAGGGAGAAAGAGGCCCTCGTGAGGGAATTCCAGGTGCAACTCGACAAGCGCCTGCGGGAGAACGAGATAAATGTCATCGCCTACTGGCAGGGGCACCTCGCCAAGGTCCTGGCCATGAAACCGGAGGGAGTCGGGGCCCTGCAGATGCAGGTGAAGAAGGTCCACGACATGATGGCGAACAGGCTCCAGGCACTCAAGCGGGGTGTATCATGAAGAACCTTGCCAACTTCCTCTTCGAGGTGGGGATGCTGCAAAAGACCCCCAGGACGGGCTTCCAATTCTTGGGATCAGGTTGCGAATCCGTGGCGGAACATATCTTAAGGACCGTCTACGTCGGCTACACCCTCTGCAAGCTCGATCCCCGGGCGGACGAGGAGAAAGTCCTGAAGATGTGTCTGTTCCACGATCTCCCCGAGGCGAGGACGGGCGACATGAACTACGTGAACAAGAAATACGTCACCGTCGACGAGGCGAAGGCCCTTCGAGACCTGACGGAGACCCTGCCCTTCGGCGGTGAGATGGCGGGTCTGATGTCGGAATTCAACGAGAGGCGGAGCCGGGAGGCCAGGATCGCCCATGACGCGGACCAGTTGGCCTTGATCCTTCAGCTCAAGGAATACGGCGATCTGGGAAACAAATACAGCAAGGACTGGATCGCGTTCGCCTTGAGACGCCTTTATACCGCCGAGGCGGTCGAGATGGCCCGGGCGATACTGGAGACTGATTCCTCCGATTGGTGGTTCAAGGACAAGAGTGACTGGTGGGTGAACGGGGGCCAGGAAAGACCCGCGGACGGCACGGGAGGAAAAGAATGATTATCGAGTCGGCGGCGAGCATCTCGGGCAAGGCTTCTCAGGTCGTGCGCCGCCTGGCGCTACCCCTTACGGCGGTTCTCTTGAGCCTCGTCTTTCTCGTTTCCTGCGGGGCCGATGCCGCCAGGAGAAAAGAGCAGGCGGGCATCCACACGGAGATAGGAAGCGCCTACATCACCTCGGGTGATTACGCCAAGGCCTTGAAAGAGTTGTTGGAGGCTAAGGAATTGGACCCCGGGGAGCCGAAGATCCATTACTATCTCGCCATGGCCTATGCCGGTCAGGGATTCGAACAGGAGGCCTTGAGGGAATGCCGAGAGGCCATATCCCTCAATCCCGATTATTCGGAGGCCCACAACTATCTCGGCACCCTCTATCTGGGTCGCGGGCAGGCGCAGGAGGCCATCGCCTCGTTCCGCAAGGCCCTGGCCAACATCCTCTACGAGACGCCCGCCGTCGCCCTGTACAATATGGGGAGGGCCTACGCCCAGATGAACGACTACACCATGGCGATGGACAGCTACCGTCGCGCCGCGGAAAGAGACCAGAGGGGAGACATCCTGCCCCTGATCGAGCTCGAGATGGGACGGATCAGCTGTTTGAAGGGCGATTATCCTGAGGCCTTTCACCACCTCGCCAAGAGCCTCGATGCGGTGCCCAACTTCCTCGAGGCCCGCTATGTCCGCGCGGAGTGTTACCGTCTCCAAGGCCGCCTGGACAAGGCCCGGGAAGAATATAAGGACATAATAAAACTCGCCCCGTCATCGGAGTTCGCCAAGAAGGCCAGGGAGGTCCTGTCCGAAAGGCCGCATTAGCTCTACATAAGTATAGATGACCGCACGCCCGTGGGGACATCCCGGGACGCCGGGACCCTTGTTTCTACCCCGACGGCGGGAGCGCGGACCCCTTCTTCCTTGACACTTCGGGTAAAATAGCCTACAAACCAGTGAATTTGAGACAGAGGCCCCGTCGATGGCGTCGAAGAGGCAACAACGAACCCTGAAGATCAAGAGCCGCCAGACGAAAAAGAGGATGAGAAAATCACTCTTGATCGTCTTGATGACGGCCCTGGTGGGTTTTCTGGTCTTTATGTTCCTGACGATCTTCGATTACGTCTACCCCCCCGTGGACGGGAAGGGAACGGCGGTCAAGAAGAAGGAAAAGCAGGCCGTGACCCTCTATTTCTCCGACGGGAACGAGCGTTTCCTCGTCCCGGAAAAGCGTTTCGTCCCCAAAGAGGAAAAGCCCGCCGATCAGGCGCGGGAGATCGTCCGCGCCCTTCTGGACGGATCGAAGACGGGGCTCATCAATACCTTCCCCGACAAGGTGGAGGTCCTTTCCGTCCACATCGACGGGGATACGGCGGTGGTGAGCTTCAACAAGGCCCTGACGGCCAACCACCCCGGTGGAAGCGCCTCCGAGATGGCGTCCATCTTCTCCCTGACCAACTCTCTCGCCGAGAACGTGCCGGCGGTGAGGAAAGTCAAGATCCTGGTCTCGGGAAAAGAGATCCCCTCCCTCAAGGGTCACGTGGACACGAGGAGTCCCTTTACACCCAACAGGGACCTTATCGTCGCTTCGTCCCGCGAGGGGTAGAGGAGGCTCGATGGCGGCACCCTCGAAAATTTCGGCGATCAGAAACATCGGTATCGTCGCCCATATCGACGCCGGTAAGACGACGGTCACGGAGCGCATCCTGTACTACACGGGCCGCTCCCATAAGATAGGGGAGGTCCACGACGGCGAGGCGGTCATGGACTGGATGCCCCAGGAACAGGAGCGGGGCATCACCATCACCTCGGCGGTCACCACCTGCAACTGGCGTGACCGCGAGATCCACATCATCGACACGCCGGGGCACGTGGATTTCACCATCGAGGTGGAGAGGAGCCTCCGTGTCCTCGACGGGGCCGTGGTCGTCTTCTGCGCCGTCGGCGGTGTCGAACCCCAATCGGAAACGGTGTGGCATCAGGCCGACAAGTACGGGGTGCCGAAGGTGGCCTTCATAAACAAGATGGATCGCGTCGGCGCCGACTTCGAGGGGACCCTCGCCATGATGAGGGAACGGTTCAGCTCCGTGCCCCTGCCGGTACAGATACCCTGGGGCAGGGAGGATCGTTTCCGGGGGGTTTTGGACCTGATCCGTCTCAAGGGGATCGTCTGGGATGATGAAACCCTGGGGGCCTCTTACACGGCCGTGGAGATACCCGAGGAGGAGCGGGTCGAGGCGGAGGCGCGGAGGGAGCGCCTCTTGGAGAGCCTGGCCGAGGTCGATGACGCCGTGGCGGAGAAATATCTCGAGGGTGTCCCGATCCCCGAGGAGGAGCTCTTGCAGGCCATCAGAAACGCCACCCTCTCCCTGAAGGTGGTTCCCGTTCTCTGCGGCTCGGCCCTCAAGAACAAGGGCATTCAGCCCCTCCTCGACGCCGTGGTGGATTTTCTGCCGTCGCCGGACGAGATCCCCCCCGTCCGCGGCGTCAATCCCCTTACGAACGAGGAGGAGAAACGCCTCAGCAGCCCCAAGGAGCCCCTGGCGGCCCTCGTCTTCAAGATCATGCAGGATGAGGGGCGCAAGATGTCGTACCTGCGCATTTACTCCGGCCGCCTAAAACCCGGCGACGACGTCTACAACGCCTCGAAGGGGAAGAAGGAGAAGGTGGCCCGCCTCCTCAAGATGCACGCCAACAAGAGGGAGAGGATAGACCAGGCCTCGGCGGGCGACATCGTGGCCGTCATGGGCCTCAAGGAGGCCAAGACGGGCGATACCATCTGCGACGAGAGTCACCCCATCCTCCTGGAGCCCATCGATGTGTACGAGCCGGTGATCAGCCAGGCCATAGAGGCCAAGACGCCGGCGGACCAGGAACGGGTGGCCTTTGCCCTGAACAAGCTCCTCGAGGAGGATCCCACCCTCCGCCTGAAATACGACGATGAGACGGCCCAGACCGTCTTGTCGGGCATGGGGGAGCTGCATCTCGAGATCATCATCGATCGTCTCGTGAGGGAGTTCAACGCCCGGGTCAACGTGGGGAAACCCCGGGTGGTGTATCGCGAGACCGTCACCAGGGCCGTCGATGCCGTCGGTGTCTTCGAGAAGGAACTGGGTGACCGCAAACACTTCGGCGAGGTGCGCCTGCGGATGGAACCCCTGCCGCGGGGCGGGGGGCTGGAGATCGCGTGGAGTGACGATTTTTCCCTCGCCGTCCCCGAGGAGTTCAAGGCCGCCGTCGCCGAAGGGATCAGGGAAGCGGCCCTCAGCGGCGTCGTCGCCGGTTATCCCGTCGTGGACGTCAAGGTGGTCGTCCTGGGGGGGAGCTACCGGGAGGGCGAGTCGTCGCCCCTGGGATACAAGGTGGCCGCCTCCTCGGCCTTCAAGGACGCCTGCCTGAACGGCGAGACGGTGCTCCTCGAGCCGATCATGACCGTCGATATCCTGACACCCTCGGAATTCATGGGGGAGGTGATCGGGGATATCAACGCCCGCCGGGGAGAGGTCCAGTCCATCACGCCCCGGGGCCCCATCAGCGAGGTCAAGGCGCTGGTGCCCCTCAAGGCCCTCTTCGGTTACTCGACGGATCTCCGCTCCCTGACCCAGGGCCGGGCGACTTTTTCCATGCGTTTCTCCGCTTACGACCGACTTTGATGCCTTCATATAGGCGGGGCCTGCAGGAATGAGAGACGTTCTGAACAGATTCGTCGCCTACTTCCACCAGCCCTTCGTTCAGGTCGCATCCTTCACCCTCCTCGTCGTGCTGTTGAGCTCCTCGTTGGTCTTCTATTTCGAGCATGTTCACGGATCGGCCAATATCAACTCCCTCTGGGACGGCGTGTGGTGGTCCATCGTGACCATGGGGACGGTGGGCTACGGCGACAAATACCCCCTGACGGTCGGGGGGCGTATCGTAGGTATTCTATTGATTTTTTGCGGTGTGGGACTTATGTCTCTCTTCACGGCCACCGTCGCCTCGGCTTTCGTCGAGAGGCGCATGAGGGAAGGAAGGGGATTGGAGGCGATCAAGGTGAGAGATCATGTCGTGATCTGCGGGTGGAACAATCACACGGAAGAGGTCCTCCAGGGACTGACGATGAGGGGGACGGAAACCCGCACTTTCATCGTTCTCGTCAATGAACTCCCGTCCGACGACCTGGAGGCCCTGCGCCTGAAGTACGGGGGGACAAGGTTAAGGTTCCTGAGGGGCGATTTTACCCACGAAGAGGTGCTGATGAAGGCGAACATCGCCAAGGCCGCCGCCGTCGTCATCATGGCCGACCTGTCGGGGGATCACCCCCGCGACCGGCTCGACCAGCGGACCACCCTGGCCGCCCTGACGGTCAAATCCCTGGCACCCAGCGTGAGGACCGTCGCCGAGCTCATCGATTCCCAAAACGTGCCCCACCTCAGGAGGGCCAACGTGGAGGAGATCATCGTCCGCGGGGAATACGTGGCCTCCCTCTTGGCGGGTTCGGTGAATTCCCCGGGCCTCACCAGGGTCGTGTCGAACATCATGGGCAGCGGCGCCAAAAACAGCTTCCGGAGGGTCCCCATACCGGCCGATTACGTGGGTCGCCCCGCCCGGGATCTGATCGGCCATTTCCGCAAGGAGAACGCCCTCTTCATCGGTATCCTGAAAGAAAGGAAGGCCATGAAACTGGAGGATATCCTCACGGACGACACCTCCGTCATCGATCGGTTCATCAGGGAGAGGCTCCGGGAGGCCAAGCGGGAATTCGTCGTCGAGAAGGACACGATGCAGGCCATCGTGAACCCCGACGACGATTATCTCGTCCAGGCGGAAGACGCGGCGATCATCATCGCCCGCGTCCCCTCCGCCAAGTGAGGCGGTCGGGCATGGAAGCGGCGTCCATCGTCCTTAAGAAATCGGAGGTCTTCAAGAACCTGGAGGCCGAACAGATCCTCAAACTCCTCGCCATCTGTCGGCAGGTCACCTTTCCGGCCGGCAGGGACATACTGGTGGAAGGCGAGGTCGGTGACACCATGTACATCATGATGGAGGGGACCGTCGAGATCATCAAACGCTTGGTCATCACGGATGACGAGGGAAACGACGACGGAAGGAACAAGGTCTTCACCCGGCTTGACGCCTCGACCCACGCCGTCTTCGGGGAGATGGCCCTCCTCGAATCGCAGCGCCGAACGGCCACCGTGAGGGCGGTTACGGACTGCGTCCTCTTCGAGATCCGGAAAGACGATTTCCTGCGTCTGGCCGAGGAGGACAACCTCATAGGTTATCGGGTGGCATTCAATCTCGCCAGGATCGTCAGCGCCCGCCTGCGCAAAGCCGATGAGGAAACGGTAAAATTGACGACCGCCCTGAGCATCATTCTGAAAGAGATCTGAGCCGTGCTCTTCACCCTCCTCGATAAGGACAGGCTCCTGGACAGCATCTTTCGCGTCAGTCCCCTCTTGACGACGGAGGCGAATCTTTCTGAGATCCTCTCCAAGATCCTGGACGAATTGATCTACACCTTGGGGTTCGATCGGGGGGTGATCCGTCTCTTCGACCCGTCCCGGCGCTTTCTGGAGACCCAGGTGGTGAAGAACTATGCCCCCGAGGACGAGGAGAGGGCCTTCGCCATCGCCCTCGACATGGAAAGCCACGACTGTCTCGCCACCAAGGTGGCGGGGAGCGGCGAGCTGATCGCGGTGGAGAAAGCCGCTTCGGACCCGCGTATCACGGCCACGGACCGCATGTTGACCCGTCTCGTCGACCGGGGCTCCATCATCTGCGCCCCCCTGAAGATCGGCGAGGAGGTGATAGGGACCATCGCGGCATGGCGGGACGAGGAAACGGCCTTCTATCCCGAGGAGATCAGCCTCTTTCAGGCCTTCGCGAGTCAGATGAGCATCATCATCCATAACGCCAGGCTCTTCGAGGCGGACAAGGAGAAGATTAGGCAACTGATGGTCCTTCAGGAGGCGGTGACGGAACTAAACCTCCATCCCACCCTGGACAACCGCATCCCCGAGATCATCTTCAAAAGCGCCATGGAGATCGCCAGGGCCGAGCGGGCGCTGGTTTACTTTTGGGACGTCGAGAGGGACCGCTGTCTGATCAACGACGGGCGGGAGCTTGTGATGGAAGGGAAGGCGGCCTGCGACGAGAAGATCGGGGGGACCATCATCACCAGGGCCATCGAGGAGAACACCGTCGTGGCGGCCGACGGTGCAAAGGGGACGAAACCCCTGTTCGAGGGTTTCCCTTCCGAGATCGCCATCCCCATCATGATCAAGGACAAGTTCAAGGGGGCCCTCTACCTGGCGAAGAGGAAGGGGGGGTACACACAGGACCAGATCAACGTCCTCGACATATTGGTCAAGAACGCCGCCACGGCCTATGACAACGCCATCATGAACTCCCTTCTCCAAATGGAGGCCGAGTCCCTCAAGACGGAGGTGGAGAAACTCAAGGAGCGGGAAAGCGAGCTGCTGGGGTTTCACGACATCCTGGGCCGGTCCCGCAAGATGATCGAGATCTTTCACGTCATCGCCGACGTGGCGGATCACAACACCAACGTCCTCATTCAGGGGGAGAGCGGAACGGGGAAAGAGCTCATCGCCAGGGCGATTCACCGCCACAGCTCGCGGGCCGCAAAACCCTTCGTGGACGTCAACTGCGCCGCCATTCCCCCCACCCTCCTGGAGAGCGAACTTTTCGGTTACGAGGCGGGCGCCTTCACGGACGCGCGGAAGCGGAAGGTAGGCCTCCTGGAATACGCCAACGGCGGGACGATGCTCCTCGACGAGATCGGCGAGATGAACATCCAGCTCCAGGCCAAATTCCTGCGTATGTTGGAAGACGGCCATATCCGGCGTCTCGGGGGCACGGAGAACATCCCGGTGGACGTGAGGTTCATCTTTTCCACCAACCGCGATCTCGCGGAGATGGTCAGAAGGGGGGGCTTCCGGGAGGATCTATTTTACCGAATCCGCGTCGTACCGATCATGATCCCGCCCCTGAGGGAGAGACCAGACGACGTGATGCTCCTAGCCGAGCATTTCCTCAGGGAGTTCAACAAAAAGTTCAGCAAAAAAGTCCGGGGTTTCAACAGGGAGGCGGAGGAGATCCTCAAGGCCTACCCCTGGCCGGGCAATGTGCGGGAACTGAGGAACATCATCGAACGGGTCATGATCCTCAAGAGCGTCGGCCATTGGATCACCCCCGAGGACCTCCCCGCCGAGGTCACCCAGGGGGGCCGGGGAGGGACGGACATCAAGATGGAACCCCTCCTGCAGCAACTCCCCCTCGACGGTATCGATTACGAGAGGGTGATCAACAAGATCGTCACGGATCTGAAGGGCCGCCTCCTGGACAACGCCCTCCAGAGGGCCCGGGGCAACAAGTCGGAAGCGGCGAAACGTCTCGGCATCTCGCGTTTCAAGTTCATCAGGGAACAGAAGAAACTCAACCATCGTCACACCCCCGGCGCCTCGCTCGATGTGTGATCTCCGCACACCATGTGCGGAATTAGCACAACCTTCAATCGCCCATGAACAGCACCCTGCATCCCTGTCCAAGGGATATGGTGTGCGTATATCGCACATAAATCAGGGGAGAGAGAGGGTCTCAGGGATGCCCCGTTTGGTCCCGCTGTTTGCGGGCGGGCGAGAAGGTCCTTGTGGCTTGGGGATCGAGATCTCGTCCCTTGACGGTGACGGTAGTCCGTCTTTTGGCACGATGTTTGTATATGTAAAAGGGCGAAGGAGAAAACCTCCGATGGCTGAGGAGGCGAAAAACAGGGGAGCGACCCCCCAGGCGAAGAGAACGGGCGGCCCCTCAGACGCGGAAAGAAAATTTTTCCTTTCCCTCGACAGTCCGGTCGATGGTGAGCGGGAAGAGAAAGGCGGAGACGGGGCGAGGAGAATCCCGGATCCCCTTCGAGATAGATCCCTTGAGTAATTAATGCCGGCGGGTGGTTTTATTCCCTCCTTTCCACCCGCCGCCCCCCTTTGACTGCGGGCCTGAAAGGGAGAGACGGACAAAGCCCTTTCAGTTTTATATAGGCGGATGGTTTCGGTTCCCTCCTTTCCCATCCGCCTTTTTTTATACGTTGAACCTGAACAGGGCGATGTCCCCGTCCTTGATCTCGTAATCCTTCCCCTCGGACCGTATCAGGCCTTTTTCCTTGGCCTGTGCCATTCCCCCCGCCGCCATGAATTCGTCGAAATGGATGATCTCGGCCCTGATGAAACCCCTCTCCATGTCGCTGTGGATCTTTCCCGCCGCCTGGGGGGCCCGGGTGCCCCGGGGGATGGTCCAGGCCCGCAGTTCCGGCCCGACGGTGGTGTAGAAGGTGATGAGGTCCAAGAGGGAATAACCTTCCCGGATGAGTTTGACGAGCCCCGACTCCTCCAGACCCAGGTCTTCCAGGAAGGCCTGGCGTTCCTCCGGGTCGAGTTCGGCCATCTCCGCCTCCAGGTCGCCGCAGATGACCACCATGCCTGCCCCGTCCCGTGCGGCGACTTGACGGACCTTTTCGATGTAGGTCCCTCCCCCCCTTAGTTCTTTCTCGCTCACGTTGGCGACGTACAGGACCTTTTTGGCCGTCAGGAGATGGAGGTCCTTGAGGGCCTCCCCGGCCTCTCCGCCGAGGGACAGGGTGTAGGCCGGCAAACCCCGGCCGAGGGCGTCTTTCAGGGCGGCGTAGACCTCGAGGCTCTTGGCGGCGGCCCGGTCGCCGGCCTTGGCGGCCTTCTCCGTCTTCGCGATCCGCCTCTCCAGGGTCTCCAGGTCCGCCAGGAGGAGCTCCGTCTTGACGATCTCGATATCCCGGGCCGGGTCGATGGTCCCGTCCATGTGGACCACGTCTGGATTGTCGAAGCAGCGCACGATATGGACCACCGCGTCCACCTCGCGGATGTGCCCGAGAAACTTGTTCCCCAGGCCTTCGCCGCGGCTCGCCCCCTTGACGAGGCCGGCGATGTCGAGGAATTCCATGACCGTCGGTGTGACCCGCTGGGGCTTGACCCTTTGGGCGATGAGTTCCAGGCGCCTGTCGGGGACGGCCACGACGCCCACGTTCGGTTCGATGGTGCAGAAGGGATAGTTGGCGACGGCCGCGCCCGCCGCCGTCAGGGCGTTGAAGATGGTGGATTTACCCACGTTGGGGAGACCGATGATACCGCAGCGGAAGCCCATGGACGACCTTCCTTTCCGGCTGTTCCGTGAAGGGGAGGGTAGTTTTTTCCCCCCGCCCTGTCAAGGAAACAAAAAAGGGCGCCCCCCAGGGGGCGCCCCGTTGTTCATGGTTTCTTGCTCAGGTTCCTTTTGATCAGCCCAGCTTCTCCGTCGAGATGCGCATGGCGTAGAAGGAGCGGTAGACGAAGATCAGGGCGATGACCAAGAAGGTAACGGCAAGACCGAGCTTCAGACCGAGGTTCGTCATGGTCACGGCGATCTCGACGGCGAGGAGGCCGAAGAGGGTCGTGAACTTGATGACGGGGTTCATGGAGACGGATGACGTATCCTTGAAGGGGTCGCCGACGGTGTCGCCCACGACGGTCGCCTCATGGAGGGGCGTGTTCTTCTGCCTCAGGTCGACCTCGACGATCTTCTTGCCGTTATCCCAGCAGCCGCCGGCGTTCGCCATGAAGATGGCCTGGAAGAGGCCGAAGAAGGCGATGCCGATCAGGTAGCCGATGAAGAAGTAGGGGTTGAAGAAGGCCAGACCCAGGGCCATGAAGAAGATGACGATGAAGATGTTGATCATCCCCTTCTGGGCGTAGACCGTGCAGATCCGGACGACTTCCTTGCTGTCCTCGATGGAGGCCTGGGCCTTGTCGAGGTTGATGTTTTCCTTGATGTAGACCACCGCCCGGTAGGCGCCGGTGACGACGGCCTGGGTGGAGGCGCCGGTGAACCAGTAGATGACGCAGCCGCCCATGATGAGACCGAGGATGATCTCCGGCTGGACGAGGCTCAGCTTGGCGATGACCTGGCCGAACACCTTCTCCAGGAGGATGATGATGCCGAAGACCATGGTCGTGGCGCCGACGACGGCCGTACCGATGAGCACCGGCTTGGCCGTGGCCTTGAAGGTGTTGCCCGCGCCGTCACCCGACTCGAGGTAGTGCTTGGAAAGCTCGAAATCGGGCTGGACGCCGAAGTGCTTCTGGACCACCTCGGCGGCGTCGGGGCGGGATTCGATCATGGAGAGCTCGTAGATGGACTGGGCGTTGTCGGAGACGGGGCCAAAGCTGTCGACGGCGATCGTCACGGGACCCATGCCGAGGAAACCGAAGGCCACCAGACCGAAGGCGAAGACGGGGGCGGCGAACTTGTAGGCCGGGGGCATGATGTCCATGACCGAGGGGCTCTGGGAGACCAGGTAGGCGATGAGCATCAGCACCAAAATGACGAGGCCCTCCCAGAAGGCCGAGAAGTTACCGGCGACGAAGCCCGAGAGGATGTTCAGAGAAGGACCGCCCTGACGGGAGGCGTTGACGACCTCCTCACAGTGACGGGAGCTGGTGCTGGTGAAGATCTTGGTGAACTCCGGGATCAGGGCGCCGGCGATGGTGCCGCAGCTGATGATGATGGCCAGGGCCAGCCAGAGGGAGATCCCCCCCACATGGGGCACGTCGGCCAAAAGGACATAGCTGGCCGCGAAGGTCACGGCTATGGAAACGAGGGAGGTGATCCACACCAGGTTGGTCAGGACGTGCTCGAAGTTGAATTCCGACTTGCCGGCGAAGAGCGAGCGGCTCAGGGAGTCGTTGACGAAATAGGAGACGAGAGAGGTGAGGATCATGAGGATACGCATGGCGAAGATCCAGACGATGAGTTTGCCTCCCATGAGGGGGTTGTCGGCGAGGGCCAGGGCCAAAAAGGCGATGAGGGCCACGCCGGTGACGCCGTAGGTCTCGAAGCCGTCCGCCGTGGGGCCGACGCTGTCACCCGCGTTGTCGCCCGTGCAGTCGGCGATGACGCCCGGGTTCTTGGGGTCGTCCTCGGGGAGGTGGAAGATGATCTTCATGAGGTCCGAACCGATGTCGGCGATCTTGGTGAAGATACCACCGCAGATACGGAGGGCGCTGGCGCCGAGGGACTCACCGATGGCGAAACCGATGAAGCAGGGACCGGAGAGCTCCTTGGGGATGTAGGCCAGGATGAGGATCATGAAGAAGAGCTCGATGCTGACCAGAAGCAGACCGACGCTCATGCCGGACCTAAGACAGATGTTGATGATGCTCAGGGGGTCGCCGCTGAGGGAGGCGAAGGCCGCCCGGGAGTTGGCCACGGTGTTGATCCTGATACCGAACCAGGCGACACCGTAGGAACCGAGGATCCCCAGGATGGAGCAGACGAGGATCACCATGATCTCCCCCATGGGCATGTGGGACAGACCGCCGAAGTAGTAGACGATACAGATGGCGATCAGGATCCACAGGGCCGTGAGGAACTTACCCTGCTGGATGACGTAGGTCTTGCAGGTCTCCCAGATGGTCTGAGAGACGTCGAGCATGGCCTGGTGGGCCGGCAGGTTCCTCGTCTGGGTGTACTGCATCCAACCGAAGATCATGCCGATAGCGCAGATGACGAGGCCCAGATTCAGGATCAGCATCCCGCTCAGGGCTCCGCCCATGAAGCTGACCTGGCTGAGGTCGGGCAATTTAATGTCCGCCTCACCGGCAAGGGCCGCCGTCGCCGACAGCAACAGCGTCAGCGCGAGGGCGGCGCATACGGAAAAAACTCTACCTTTACCTTTGAACATCATTAAACCTCCTCTTCGAAATTACTGACGTCCTTTCTGTGATATCTGTTCATAGCCGCCTGGATTCCGTGGGTGATCATGAACGACGCCGCCTCGACGGCTGTGGTAACAACCTCGGGCAGGCGCTGTATCTCTTCCGGCGAGAAGGGGCTCAGGACGTACGAATCGACCATCGTCTTCACAGGGGGTCTGCCGATGCCCAGGCGCACCCGCCGGAAACCCTGTTGACCGAGACGCTCCATGATCGACTGCAGTCCCTTGTGCCCCCCATGACCCCCCCCTGCCTTCAGCCGCACGGCGGTGAAGGGCAGATCGAGATCATCATGGACGACTATCAAATCATCCGGGGACGGTATCTTAAAATATTCAAAGAGCCCCGAGACGGCCTGGCCGCTCAGGTTCATGAAGGTCTGGGGTTCGGCGACGATGACTTTCTCGTCCCCGATCCTCCCCTTCCCGTAGAGGGAGGAGAATCCCTTCGTCCTCAGGTCTATGTCGAATTCCTCCGCCAGCCTCTCCACGACGAGAAAGCCGATGTTGTGACGGGTGAATCGATATTGCCCGCCGGGATTCCCCAGTCCCACGATCAGTTTCAAAGATCACCTCGGGCCGTTTGCCGTCGAGGGATGTTGCGTTGCCTATCGACGGCCGGCGGCGGCCTCTGCCTCCTCCATGGCCTTCATGGAGGCCCTGGTCGCGGCGATGTACACGAGGACCGTGTCCTCGCCGTCCATGACCGTCACCCCCTCCATCGCCGGAAGATCCTTGACCTTCAGGGCATCGCCGACGTTCAGGCCGGAGATGTCCGCCTCGATATGCTCGGGCATGGCGGAGGGCAGGCAGGAGACGCGCAGGGTGCGTTTCATGAGCTGCAGCTCGCCGCCGATGGCCACGCCGGGCGAGGTGCCCGTGGTTTGAATCGGGATGTCCACGGTGATCTTCGAGGCCATGTCGATCTCGTAGAAGTCGGCGTGGATCAGGCTTCCCTTCAGGGGATGGAGGGCGAAGTCCTTGACGAGGATGAGTTTTTCGACCACTTTGCCATCTTCTTCGACCCGGAGGTTCACGAACTTCTTCTCACCCCCCCGGGAAAGGATCTTCGTCAATTCTTTCGCGTTTACCGACAACGTCATGGGTTCCGTCTTGGGTCCATAGAGGACGGCCGGGACCATCCCTTTCAGGCGCAGGCGCCGACAGGGCCCCTTTCCCGTAGAGTTGCGGGTAAACGCCTTCAACTGTTCCGCTTCCATCAAAACCTCCTAAATGAAGAGTGAGCTCACCGAGTCGTCGTAGTAGATGCGCCGGACCGCCTCGCTCAAGAGGGAGGAGACGGAGAGCACCTTGATGAGGTTACAGGCCTTGGCACGCTCGTGAAGGGGGATCGTGTCCGTCACGATCACCTCCTTGATGTCCGATGCCTCCAAACGGTCGATGGCCGGCCCGGAGAGGACGGGGTGGGTGCAACAGACGGAGACGCCCAGGGCGCCCGCCTCCTTGAGGGCGTCGGCGGCCTGGACGACCGTCCCCGCCGTGTCGATCATGTCGTCGAGGATGATGACGGTCTTTCCCTTCACGTCCCCGATGATGTTCATGACCTGGGCCTCGTTGGGACCCTCCCGCCGCTTGTCGATGATGGCCAGGCTGGCCCCGAGGCGGGTGGCGAAGGCCCTCGCCCGGACCACGCCCCCCGTGTCGGGGGAGACGATGACGGTGTTGTCGCTGTAGTGCTTCTTGATGTAGTCCAAGAGGACGGGGGTGGCGAAGAGGTTGTCCACGGGGATATTGAAGAAACCCTGGATCTGGCCGGCGTGGAGATCCATGGACAGGACGCGGTTGGCGCCGGCCGTCGTGATGAGGTCCGCCACCAGTTTCGCCGAGATGGGTGCCCTCGGCGCCACCTTGCGGTCCTGGCGGGCGTAGCCGTAATAGGGCATGACGGCGGTGATGCGGTAGGCCGAGGCCCTCTTCATGGCGTCGATCATGATGAGGAGTTCCATGAGGGTCACGTTCACGGGCGGGCAGGTGGACTGGATGATGAAGACATCCATCCCGCGGACGTTCTCGTTGATCTCCACCCGTGTCTCGCCGTCGCTGAAGGTGCTGACGTTGGCCTTCCCCAGGGGGACCCCCAACTTCTCACAGATCTTGAGGGCGAGGTCGCGGTTGGCGTTTCCCGAGAAGATTCTTATCTTTTCCAGCATCGATCGACACCCGCTGGGACGTTTTCTAATGTAGTGGCTGGGGCGGGAGGATTCGAACCTCCGCGTGCAAGATCCAAAATCTTGTGTCTTACCGCTTGACGACGCCCCAATCCCGTATCCGCACCGCGGGACTCTCACCCGTGTGGCGTGGGACGTTGGATCAGCGCCCCTCCGTGTAGGAGCTCACCCTGAACACGTCCCAGGGATAACGCCCCCCGAGAGACCTCTCGGCCTCGATCGCCGCCTCCTCGTCCGCGAAGAGGCCGAAGACCGTCGGCCCGCTGCCGGACATCAGGGCGCCGAGGGCGCCGTGATGGAGAAGGACGTCCTTTATCTCCCCGATGACGGGGTGCAAGCGGATAGACACCGCTTCCAGGTCGTTGTGGAGCCCCGCGGCCACATCCTGGACCGTCGAAAATCGAGGGATGCTATAATGGATCGGTACGTTTGTCAACGCTAAATTGAGGCCTTTGTAAACGAGGGGGGTGGGTAGTTCGAAACGGGGATTGACCAATAAAAAGGAAAGTTTGGGTAGGTCCGACAGGGGTTCGAGGCGATCGCCGATCCCGAAGGCCCAGGCCGTCCCCCGGCCGATGAAGAAGGGGACGTCGGCCCCCAGTTGGGCCCCCATTTTCATCAACCTATCTTGGGGCAGGCGGTTTCCCGTCATTTCGTTAACGGCCAGGAGGGTCGTCGCCGCGTCGGAGCTCCCGCCGCCGAGGCCGGCGGCGGTGGGGATCTTCTTGACGAGGGTGATATGGAGGCCGAAGGGGGGGTCGAGGAGGTCCAGGATCTTCTTCGCCGCGCGGAAGACGAGGTTGCCCTCGTCCTCGGGGAGGCCGGAGCCGGGGCATCTCAGGGAGACGCCCCGGCTGGTCTTCTCGAAGATCAGCTCGTCGCAGAGACTCACGCGGTGCATGAGGGTGGCCAGGTCGTGGTAGCCGTCCTCCCTCCGGCGCAGGACCTTGAGGTGGAGGTTGACCTTGGCCGGGGCAAGGCGTCTCATCTCATGACGATTCCTTCACGTAGCGCATCCGGAGCTCGAAAAGGATGCCGTCGATGAGGGACTTTTCGTCGGCGTCGAGGTTCCCCTCGGTCTTGGACCTCAGCATGGCGATGGTGTCGATGGCATGTTTGGCCGCAGCCAGGTTCTTCTTGGTCTGCCCGGAGGCGGGGTCGGGGAAGTCGCCGAAGTGGAACATGGCCGTCGTGCTGAGGGACAGGATGAAGTTGGCGAAGTTGACCTCGGGGTAGAAGTAGTCCTCCGAGGCCTCTTCCCGTGGTCCCGTTTCCCTCTTCGGTTCCTCTTTGGGCCTTTCCTGTTCCCGGGGCGCCTCCTGGGTCTCCCGGGTCTCACCCTTTTCGTCGAAGATGCGGCGGTCCCGAACGACGAATCCTTTCTTTTCCTCCTCCATGGTCGGCCTCCTTCAGGTCCTCGGGGTCCCGTGCCTCAATAGACGGGTCTCATGGCCCGCAGACGGGCGATCCGTTCCTCGATGGGGGGGTGGGTGCTGAAGAGGTTCATCAGGGATCTTCCCGTCAGGGGATTGACGATGAACATGTGGGCCGTGGACGGGTTCGCGTCCATGGGGACCACCTGGGACGCCCGGGACAGCTTCTCCAGGGCCCCCGCCAGGCCGTAGGGCTTGCCGGAGATACGGGCCCCGCCCTCGTCGGCCATGTATTCCCGGGAACGGGAGATGGCCATCTGGATGATCGTGGCGGCGATGGGGGCGAGGACGGCCATCAGGATCAGGCCGATGATATTCCCCCCGCCTTCGTCGTCGTCCCGGCTCACCCCCCCGAAGACGGCGGCCCACTGGGCCATGTTGGCCAGCATGACGACGGCGCCGGCGAGGGTGGCGGCGATGGAGCCGATGAGGATGTCCCTGTTCTTGATGTGGGTGAGCTCATGGGCGAGGACGCCCTCGAGCTCGTCCCGGTCCAGGATGCGGAGGATGCCCTCCGTCACGGCCACCACGGCGTGCTTCTCGTCTCTCCCCGTGGCGAAGGCGTTGGGCGTGTCCTGGGGGATGATGTAGACCCGGGGCATGGGCAGGCCCGCCCGCGCCGCCAGGTCGGCCACCATCCGGTAGAGTTCCGGGGCCTCGTCGGGCGTCACCTCCTGGGCGCTGTACATGCTCAGGACGATGCGGTCGGAGAACCAGTAGGCCCCGAAGTTCATGATCAGGGCAAGGACGAAGGCGACCACCACCCCACCCTTGCCGCCGACGAGACCGCCGATCAGCATGAGGAGGCCCGTCAGGGCCCCGAGCAGCAGAGCGGTACGGAACGTGTTCATATACTCCTCCTTTTTGTTTCTCTACACTTTTAAGCGCCCTCCTTGCGGGAGAAGGCGAGTTCTCCCCCGGGGGCGAGGTCAACGACGATGGAATCCCCGTCCTTGAAGGTGCCGTCGAGGATCTTCATGGCCAGGGGGTCCAGGACCAGCTTCTGGAGGGCCCTTTTCAGGGGCCGGGCCCCGTAGACGGGGCTGTAGCCGACGGAGGCAATATAATTTTTCGCCTCTTCTGTCAATTCCATGGTCATCTTCCTCTCCGCCAGCCTCCTGGCGATGAGGCGGATCTGGATCTCCACGATCCTCTCGATGTCGCCGCGGCTGAGGGAGCGGAACATGATGATGTCGTCGATACGGTTGAGGAACTCCGGCTTGAAGGTCGCCTTCAGGACCTCGAAGGTCCGCTCCCGTTTCTCCTCCTCGTCGAGGGAGAAGTCCTGGATCCACTGGCTGCCCACGTTCGAGGTCATGATGACCACCGTGTTCTTGAAGTCCACGGTCCGGCCGTGGCCGTCCGTCAACCTCCCGTCGTCCAGGATCTGGAGGAGGATGTTGAAGACGTCGGGGTGGGCCTTCTCGATCTCGTCGAAGAGGAGGACGGCGTAGGGCCTCCGGCGGACGGCCTCCGTGAGGTAGCCGCCCTCGTCGTAGCCGACGTACCCGGGGGGCGCCCCGATGAGGCGCGCCACGGCGTGTTTCTCCATGTATTCCGACATGTCGATGCGGATCATGGCCTGTTCGTTGTCGAACATGAATTCCGCCAGGGCCCTGGCCAGTTCCGTCTTACCCACCCCCGTGGGGCCGAGGAAGATGAAGGAGCCGATGGGCCGGTTGGGGTCCTGGAGGCCCGAGCGGGCCCGCCTCAGGGCGCTGGAGACGGCGGCGATGCCCTCGTCCTGGCCGATGACCCTTTCCTTGAGACGTTCCTCCATGTGGATGAGTTTCTGGACGTCGCTCTCCATCATGCGGGCCACGGGTATGCCCGTCCACTTGGCGACGACCTCGGCCACGTCCTCGGCGTCCACCTCCTCCTTGAGCATCTTGCGCTCCCTCTGGATCTCCTCGAGGCGGCGCTGCTCCTCCTCCATGGCCCGGTTGAGGGCCACGAGCTTCCCGTACCTGATCTCCGCCGCCCTGGCGAGGTCACCTTCCCGCTGGGCGTTCTGCTCCTCCAGCTTGAGCTGCTCGATCTGGCCCTTGAGGGACTGGATCTGTTTGATGGCCTCCTTCTCCCGGTTCCAGTGGGCCTTCATTTCCTCCATGGAGGCCCGCAGCTGGGCGAGTTCCTCGTCGATCTTGGCCAGGCGGTCCAGGGAGGTCTTATCCGTCTCCTTCTTCAGGGATTGACGCTCGATCTCCAGCTGGAGGATCCTCCTCTCCACGGCGTCGATCTCGGCGGGGAGGCTGTCCAGCTCGATCCTCAGCCGCGAGGCCGCCTCGTCGATGAGGTCCACCGCCTTGTCCGGGAGGAAGCGGTCGCTGATGTAGCGGTTCGAGAGGGTGGCGGCGGCGATGATGGCCGCGTCCTTGATCCGCACGCCGTGATGCACCTCGTAACGTTCCTTGAGACCCCTGAGGATGGCGATGGTGTCCTCCACCGTGGGTTCCCTGACCAGGATCGGCTGGAACCTCCGCTCGAGGGCCGGGTCCTTTTCGATGTGCTTGCGGTACTCGTTGAGGGTCGTCGCGCCGATGCACCTCAACTCACCCCGGGCGAGGGCGGGCTTGAGCATGTTCGAGGCGTCCACGGACCCCTCGGCCGCGCCGGCCCCCACGACGGTGTGGATCTCGTCGATGAAGAGGATGATCTCCCCCTCGGCGTCCGTGACCTCTTTGAGGACGGCCTTGAGGCGTTCCTCGAACTCGCCCCGGTACTTGGCCCCGGCCACGAGGGCGCCGATGTCGAGGCCCACGACGCGCTTGTCCTTCAGGTTCTCCGGGACGTCGCCGTTGACGATCCGCTGGGCCAGACCCTCGACGATGGCCGTCTTGCCGACGCCCGGCTCCCCGATGAGGACGGGGTTGTTCTTCGTCCGGCGGGAGAGGACCTGGAGGATCCGGCGGATCTCGTCGTCCCGGCCGATGACGGGGTCGAAGGCCCCCTTCGCCGCCAACTCGTTGAAGTCTTTGGCGAACCTCTTGAGGGCCTGGTATTTCTCCTCGGGGTTGGGGTCCGTGATGCGGCTCTTGCCCCGGATCTCCATGAGGGCCTTGAGGAGGGCCTCCCTCGTCACCCCCCACTTCTTGAAGAGGCGGGCCGTCTCTCCCCCTTTTTCTTCGGCGAAGACGAGGAGGAGGTGCTCCGAGCTGACGTACTCGTCCTTCATGCGGGCCGCTTCCGTCATGGCGTTGTCGAGGGCCCGGTTGAGGCGCGGCGTGATGTAGATCTGGCCGCCCGCGGCCCCTTCCACCCGGGGGAGTCTCTCCAGGGCCTTGGCGAGGTCGGCTTCCATCGCCGCCGGGTCGGCGCCGGTCTTCTTCAGGACGGCCCCGGCGATGCCCTCCCGCTGGCGGAGGAGGGACAGAAAGAGGTGCTCCACGTCTATGCCTTGATGTCCGTAAGTGCCCGCCAGGGTCTGGGACTCCTGCAGGGCCTCTTGGACCTTGAGGGTCATTTTGTCGAAACGCATATGTTATATATCCTCCGTAATTATGTCGGTTTTTCGATGCTGACCATGATCATGCCGTTCTTGAACACGGTGACGTTTCCCGTCGATTCCGAGAGGACGACCGCCGTGGCCTTGGTGACGCTCGTGACGCCGGCGGCGGCGATGTGGCGGCTCCCGAGGCCCTGGGGGAAATCCTTGCTGTCGAGGGCGGCGCTGAGATGGCGCCCCGCCGTGATGAGGGTGCCGTCGTTCCGCAGGACGAAGGCCCCGTCCAGGGCCGAGAATTCCTTGATCGTCTCCTTCAGGTCCGGGTTCAGGATGTTCCGCTCCTCGTCGCTGTAGCCCAAAAAGGGGTTGATGATCATCTGCCGCGAGAGCTGCAGCACCTTCTCGTGATCCCCGATGATGAAGGTCGTGCCCACCTTGCGGCCCTCGCGCCCCTGGGCGGCCAGTTCCAGGGCCAGGTTGATCACCGCCCCGAAGACCTCGGGGTAGACCTCCTGGCTGATGTCGGTGAAGTGCTCGGAGGTGAGGATCTCGAACTCCTTACCCACGTCGATGACGAAGATGCTGTCCACGTAGCCGAAGCGGGGGACGCCGCTGAGGCAGACGAGCTTGTCGCCCTTCGCGAACATGCCGGCGGCGATGCCCTTGATGACGGCGATCTTGATCTGCCCCATCCGGGTGAGGGTCACGTTGGGGACCGTCACGACCCGGCATTTGTTCACGAACCGCTCGGGTATGTTGTTGTCCTTCGTCACCAGGACCAATTCGAAGGGGCATGAGTCCTCCAGCCCCTCCGGCAGTTCCACGGCGGTGTTGGCGTAAATCAGCATGGCCTTCGCCTCGACTTCTTTGGCGAGGCCGCAGGCCGTGTCCAAGATGGCCCTGTTGATGGTCTTCATTGTTCTCCTCTTTCAACCTGTTTATTTTCTTCGCTAAGCTAAGCACGGGGCGGGAAACTGTCAAGGAGACGCCTTTATATCCGTTGACGGTCCGACGCGGTTCGTGTAATCAGGAAAAAGACGCGCTAAGGACCCTCGAGGGGAGCCCTTCGACGCACGTATCGGGGAGGCGGCGGAGATGACGTTGAAATTTTGGGCGGCCATCGCCTTCGTGGCTTTGATCGTGATCTTCACCCTCCAGAACGTCGCCCCCGTCGAGGTGTCGTTCTTCTTCTGGCATTTTTCCCTCTCCCGGGCCCTCCTCATCTTTTTCGTCTTCCTCGGCGGTGTCGCCACGGGTTGGTCTTTTGCCGCCTGGTTCTCTTACCTCCGGGCGAGGAGAGTGATGGCGGGCGAAAAAGAGGCCCGCGGCCGCCGGGCCGTCGATAAACCTTGACAAAAGAAGGCGGACCGTCGTCGGGGGCGTCTGAAAATCCGGGGATAATACCGGAAATCACAGAGATAAATCTCCAATGAAGGCCTCGGTATATCCCCTCACGGCGGTGAAATGTTTCTTGGTCAGGATGTCCCCGTCCGTTCTGCGCGGAACGCCCTCGCGATTGTTTGCCAGGAGCCTTTGACTCTTTATGCCAGTCAATACTATTATTTATTGCCCAAAATCGCCGTCGCGGCGCCTCCGGGGTCACGTGAACGAAAAGCCAATTATTACGATAAGTTACAAAATCCTCAATCGCTGCCTAAGCGTAGCTTTTCGCTCAATGATATCATGGACTTAAAGGTTATGCTACGCGCATAATTCTGTTCCCTGGCGACTTCTGAGGAGGAAGAAAAGAGAAAAAAGTATTAGATCCATACTAAACGGCGCCTCGGACTCCCCTGCACGCGGGGACGGACCGTGGGCGGATGAGTGGGTGACTGTGACGGTATGGACTCCCCCGCCCACGGACGGATCGCCCGTCCTTTGTCTTGCCGGTACCGGCGCCGGCCTTTTTCTTCACCGTGGACCTCGCCCGGGCGCGCCTTTATTTTCCTGCCGATGGAGGCTCCCCCCCGGCCGGGTCAAGGCTTGCCACCTTTGACACCCATGGCCAAGACAAAATAGCTTGCGTTAATTATCATCTGGTGATAATTCAAGAGCCGTGAAAAACGATCATTTTTCCAGGGAAGACGAAACCCTCGCCACCCTGCTGAATCTGGACGGTGAAATCTTTTTCCTGGATAACGGCTATTGGACCAAGTTCGAAGTATACCGGGTAAATCCGGAGCCACATTTCCCGCACGGCGTCAGATATTCTCTGACCCTTCACGACCGGCAAAATCGTCGCGTCTTGGGGTTCGACAACGCCCATGCCGTGAGGCCGGCAAGGGGAGGGTACGGGGCCCGGAGGATCGCCTGGGACCACAAGTACAGGCGCGATAAGATATCGCCCTATGACTATGGGTCGGCAAGTCAGCTGCGGGAGGATTTCTGGAGTGAGGTCGAGAGGATCATTGATCAGGAGAGAAAGGAGAGAAAATGAACCATAAAGTCCTCCATATCGGCATCATGACCCATGAGGATTACAAGAAGCGGACCCTCGCCATTGCCCGGGGGGAATACCGGCCTCATCCCGACGAACCCAAGGTCTGGTTTGAATCGCTGCGATCCATGGCCCAGGTCCTCAGCAATGAGAACCAGTTGCTTTTGCGGACCATTTTGGAGCGGAAACCGGAGTCCTTGAAAGAACTGGAAGCGGTGACGGGGAGAAGCAGCAGCAACCTGTCAAGAACCTTGAAGACGATGGCCCGCTACGGCATCGTCAGGATGGAGAAGGTGCGCCGCAACATCAAGCCGATCGTCGAGGCGACGGATTTCACCGTTCAATTCGGGCTGTACGCCCCCGGAGACCTAAAAAACGCCGAGACTCCCACGACGGGATAAACTGTGGCTTGCGGTCCATCGACGCCTTTCAGGGTAGCCCTTGGGCTCTTTTTTCAAATCAGAATGCCAGTCAATACTACTATTTATTGCCCAAAATCGCCGCCGCGGCGCCTCCGGGGTCACGTGAACGAAATGCCAATTATTACGGTGAGTTACAAATTCCTCAATCGCTGCCTAAGCGTAGCTTTTCGCTCAATGATATCATGGACTTAAAGGTTATGCTACGCGCATAATTTTGCCGGCAGTCGCTTTTCAAGGGGCGGCAAAAACGAAAATAGTATTAGTTATTTCCTAAAAGGCATTGACAGCTTTGTAAATTGGTCGGAAAATTCTTGACCAATCTAATGTATTCCTTTACGTAAACAGACAAATCTAAAAACCTTCTCTTTTTTTGGACGGTGGCCGCCTTTTGGGGATAGCACTCTCCGACGTTTTGGGCGGGAGACGGTGGTCAGGGCCCGCGTAACGCTGGGACTATGGGGAGCCCACCGTTCGTTTTAAGGACCTTTTGAAATCTCAGCCTCTATGATGAGCGGTGCGCCGCGTCCCCATCATTTTTGGGCCAAACTCAGCATGCCAAGGGGTGCCGAGGTCCCCCTCACCCTTTCCCTCCCCGCCCATAGTCTGGACGTGGCCGTCGTCTTCCGGCGCCTGGCCGACCTGCCGGCCTTCCGACGGCCCCTTGAGAAGATCTCCGGGCTTGCTCTCACCGACACCCATCTTGACCGCCTC
>Ga0208824_1001068_pt1 | contig 25980 bp, 25 predicted proteins | sample AD_JPNTR3_MetaG_FD_184447 | JGI IMG/M metagenome (GOLD analysis project Ga0208824, IMG submission 184447) | Active sludge microbial communities of municipal wastewater-treating anaerobic digesters from Japan - AD_JPNTR3_MetaG (SPAdes) (version 2) | ecosystem: Engineered > Bioreactor > Anaerobic...
TTCTTGTGCTATACTATTCATGGAACAACTCTCTTTTCTTGATATTTGTTTTGGTGGTACTTAACATTATATCATATTGAGAGTTGTTTTTCTATTTTGACTGTCTATGATCTATTGTAACATAACATAGCTCCCCGAAAGATCGTCAGCTCCGTAGTGTTGCAATTTCTGCGAAACTGTGGTATGATAGTATTAGATGAGATCAAGAAAAGCAGCTAACTGCTGAAGGGAAGAGAAAATGGCATATCAGAATAAGCTCTATGAGATCAAAAGAGGCAAGACCGTCAAGACAAGGGTCAGCTTTCAGCTAAAGACCTGGCAGAAGCTGGTTACCACAGCCGTGGCCATGGTCATGCTGGCAGGAGGTGTTATCCTGCTCTATGGGGTATACTACGACAAGACATCAGCTATCATCAAAGGAGTCATCGTAACGTTTATCGGCGGCCTGCTTATCGGTCTTTGGCTGGCGCTGCTGGTGATCTTCACCAAGGAGGGCAAGACCAAGGAGACCATTTACAAAAAGGTGGACTACACCTACAACGGCATCACCGGCGAAACGATAGACAAAGGCCATGAGATCACCCGTGAGGAGTTCTACGGGAAGAAAAATGAATAAAAAAACGGAGCCAAAGGGCTCCGTTTCGTTTTAGCCGATAAGTGTGCTCAGGTCGGTGTATTCGTAACCGTGTGCCTGGGCAACGTTCTTGTTGGTGAGCTTGCCGTCGTAGGTGTTGACGCTGCTTGCGATAACAGCGCTCTTGCGGCAGGCCTCCTCAAGACCGTTCTCAGCGATCATCAGGCCGTATTTGAGAGTTGCGTTTGTGAGAGCGATAGTGCTTGTGCGGGGAACAGCTCCGGGCATATTTCCAACACAGTAGTGAACAACGCCGTCCTGAACATAAACAGGGTCGTCGTGAGTTGTAACGTGAGAGGTCTCTCCGCAGCCGCCCTGGTCAATGGCAACGTCTACGAAAACTGCTCCGTCCTTCATCTCGGGGAGGTACTTTGCCTTGAACAGCTTGGGAGTAGAGCCGCCGGGGATCAGAACTGAGCCGATGACCAGATCTGCGCTCATAACTGCACGCTCAACGTTGCTGTCAGTGGAGTAGAGAGTCTGAACGTGTGAGCCGAACATATTGTCAAGCTCCTCCAGTCTCTTCAGGTTAACGTCCAGGATAGTAACGTTTGCGCCCATGCCAACTGCGATCTTGCAGGCGTTCATGCCAACAGTTCCGCCGCCGAGGATAACAACATTTGCCTTGGGAGTTCCGGGAACACCGGCAAGGAGGATACCTGCGCCGCCGAACTTCTTCTCCAGATACTTAGCGCCCTCCTGGATGGAAAGACGGCCAGCGATCTGGCTCATGGGAGCGAGAAGGGGAAGTGAGCGGTCGGTCTCCTGAAGAGTCTCATACGCAGCGCCCTTTACTTTTCCGGCAAGAAGAGCGTCCATCTGCTCCTTGTCAGCAGCCAGGTGCAGGTAGGTGTAGAGGATCAGACCGTCGTGGAAGAGGGGGTACTCCTCCGGGAGGGGCTCCTTGACCTTCACCATCATGTCCACCATGTTCCAGATGTCAGCGGCATTGTCCAGCACGGAAGCACCGGCCTCAACGTACTCAGTGTCGGCAAAGCCTGAGCCAACACCGGCGCCCTGTTCGATGTAAACGTGGTGGCCGGCAGCGATATAGGCCTTAACGTTATCGGGGGTGAGTCCAACTCTGAACTCGTTGTTTTTGATCTCTTTTACGCAGCCAATTTTCATAAGTATTTCTCCTGAAATAAAAAAATATTGTCGTCCCGAAAAAACGGGCATACACTAATTATAATATAAGCTCTCAGATATGTCAAGAGTTGGCGGAAAAATAAGAGAAAAAATGTGCATTATGTTGGAGGAGCGGCTTGACAGAAGCCTCTTTTAAGTAGTATAATTCTAAAAAAGGGAGTGATCATTTGGTAAACGAAAACGGAGTTTGGTACATGAAGGGTCTCAGCAGCAGGGATCCTTCCCGGATAAAGACCTGGGAGGAGCTGGTGGAGAGAGTGGACGAGCTGGGCTTCATCCCGCTGTTTTCCGGTGAGGTGGAGGGATTTTCCGTGGAGGAGATGGTGTCGCCGGACTACTGGTGGACGGGGGACCGTCAGCGTGACCCCTGGGAGTGGCGTGAGATCGTCGCCGCCAGCCACAGGGCTGCCTACGGGAAGTTTTTCGGGAAAAAAGCCGGCTTCATCAGTTTGAAGTGGCTGCCTGTTTTCGCAAATCACCGCCGAGAGGGCTACGATTGGGACTCAGCATGGGAGGACGGCAGGCTCACACGCCGTGAGAAGCTGATCATGGACGTTGTCACGGACAAGTCTCCTGACGGCGAGATCCTGTGGACGGACAAGCAGATCCTCTCCACAGAGCTGAAGCAGCTTGCAGGCTTTGGGAAGGGCGGCGAAAAGAACTTCCCCGGGATCACGACCGACCTGATGATGAAGTTCTACCTGGTAACATCGGACTTCCGCCGCCGCAGGAACAAGAAGGGCAATGAGTATGGGATGGCGGTGTCGGTGCTGACTCCTCCGGAGGCTATTTGGGGCTATGAGGCAGTGACTGAGGCCTACGGCGAAACTCCCACGGAGTCCTGGCAGAGGATAGTCAGCCGGGTGCAGGAGCTTTTCCCGAACGCTCAAAACAGCGATATACTGGGACTTGTGGGCAAAGCTCCCAAGGAATGATACCGAGATATGTGCTTCGCAGAGGTCTGCGGAGCATTTTTTTGAGGAATAACGGAAAAGGTATTGACAAAGTGTATATACGGTGGTATAATGTGTATATAGTATATATACAATATCGGAACGGCGGGCTGTCCGGAAAGCTCTCCGCTCCGTCCATAAGGAGTGCACACCAAATGGATATTATCATCAGCAACGCTTCTGGCGAGCCTATCTACAACCAGATCGTCAGCCAGATCAAGACAATGATCCTGGAAGGCAAGCTCAACGAGGGAGATCCGCTCCCCTCCATGAGAAACCTTGCCATGCAGCTCAGGATCAGCGTGATCACTACAAAACGTGCCTATGAGGAGCTTGAACGGGACGGATTCATCGAGTCCTTCACCGGTAAGGGCAGCTTCGTAAAGGCGCAGAATATGGAGCTTTACCGTGAGGAGCAGCTCAAGCGGATCGAGGAGCTGCTAGCGGAAGCCAGCGAAAAAGCCCAAAAATGCGGAGTCTCGCTGGAGGAACTGACGGAAATGCTCGGCCTTGTTTACGGAGGAGAATAATATGAGCGATTTTACTAATGCCATTGAGATACAGGGTATCACGAAAAAATACGACGGATTTACTCTGGACAATATCAGCTTTAACGTGCCAAGGGGCAGTATCATGGGATTTGTGGGTCAGAACGGCGCAGGCAAGACCACTACGATCCGCAGTATCCTCAACATCATACCTATCGACAGCGGCAAGATCAGCCTTTTGGGCATGGATCACCTGAAAAATGAAGAGGAGATCAAGGAGCGCATCGCCGTTGTTTTCGACGAGATGCCCTTCCACGACTTGTTCACCGCAAAGGATATGGGCAGGATATTCAAGGGGCTCTACCAGAAGTGGAGCGACCAGACCTTCCAGCAGTTCATGGAGCGCTTTCAGCTGCCTATGAACAAGAAGCTGGGCAAGTTCTCCAAGGGCATGAAAATGAAGATGCAGATCGCCTGCGCACTTTCCCATGAGGCCGAGCTGCTGATCATGGACGAGGCCACCACAGGTCTTGACCCGGTAGTTAGGAGCGAGATCCTTGACATCTTCCTGGAGTACCTTCAGGACGAGGATCACAGCATCCTCATGTCATCTCACATCACCAGCGACCTGGAGAAGATCGCCGACAGCGTTACCTTCATCGACAAGGGCAGGATCCTGCTCTCCGGCTATAAGGACGAGATCCTGGACAGCCACGGCATACTCAAATGCACCAAGCGTGACTACAAGGACCTTGACTCTGAGGACTTCATCAGTGCCCGCCTCACTGACTTCGGAGCTGAGGCTCTGGTCAGCGACCGTGCTGCCGTTGCAAGAAAGTATTCCGGCGCAGTTATCGATCCGGCAAGCCTTGACGAGATCATGGTCTACTACGTCAATAAGGGCAAGAAGGAGTGGTCGTGATGAAGGCTGCAAGGATCCGTGCTCTGGTTTTCAAGGAGCTGAAACTCAGCAAGAAGGCGATCATCATAAACACACTGATCGTTGTGGGAGCGGCGGCGCTGGGCTGGCTTTTTATGCTCAGCAGTATCTGCGGAAATCTCAGGCGCATAAACGATCTCAACGTAAAAAGCGAGATCTACAACATTTTCCGTCTGGCGATCCCCTATGCAGCCTGCTGTACATTAGGAGGATTTGTGCCTAACCATACTTCTGATGTCAATGCGGGCTGGTTTAGGTACTCAGTCGGCCTTCCTCAAAATACCTGGGAGATCGCAGCCTCAAAGCTGATCGTCCTCGTTATAAGGCTGATCATAGCTGTTGTGATCAGTACCGTTGATCAGGTCGTTTTAGGAGCGATGTATCACAAGTCCTTCAGCTTGGATTTTTTTCCGAAGCTGTTCATCTTGGTGGACTTCTTCCTGCTCTCGGTCATCTTAGAGACGGTATTCGTTCTCTCTGAAAGGACTCCCGAAGGCGTGAAGAAGGGCTCTGCTAAATACACCGCAGCAGTATGTGCGGTCACAATGGGAGCTACGCTGCTTATCATGAAAAAATACATGACTGTTATCCGTAAGTATGCTATGGAAAATGAGACTACGGGATTTTCCGATATGCTGCCGCCGGATATGGTCCGTGATCTGAACAGTGTTGTGGAGAAGCTCCAGATCATCTCTATACCGCTGGCATTCCTGATCCTTGGGATCATCTTCGTTTTGACTGCAAAAAGACTGAAAGTGAGGGAGAAATGATGACAGGACTGCTTTTCAAAGAGCTCCGCATGAATTGGGGAAAATTCCTTGGTCTGGTGGCAGCCTTCGGCTTTTCCATGTTCCTGCCCTTCATGGCGGCTGTCTCAGCAGAAAGCGCTGGTGACGATGTTGGCCAGGGAGAACTCCTCATCCGCTTGATGTTCCTTCTGTTCGGTTTTTTCATTGCATCAATGATCCAGTCCAACGTTTTTCTCGGGGACGAGACAAAAAAGTGGGGCTATTTCACTGCAACACACCCGCAAGGAGTCAAGGGACAGGTCTTCTACAAGTACCTGATAGTTTTCCTGATGATCCTGTGGGGAGTGGCCATGTGCTATTTTTTCAACGGCATCTACGCTCAGTTCGTCTTCGCTCGCATGGGCGTTGATGTGCCGAACGTCACGTCGATCTATCTGCTGATGGCCTTCTTCCAGATCCTCATGAGAGCCATTGAGCTGCCCTTTTACATTCGATTTGGAGCTCAGCGAGGCGGCCATGTCAAGATGCTGTTCTTCCTGGGAGCCTTCATCGTGCTCCTCATCTACCTGCTTTTTGGACCCCTTCCAAAGAGCGTAGACGACGCCATTTACAAGGTATTCGACTTCGTTATGAACCTTCACGAGGGCAAGTCCTCCGATACTTTGATCTTGGGTCTGGGAGTATTTCAGGCGGCTGCTGTGGCGGCGTATTATTTTTCCTACAAGATCTCATGCAGACTGTATATGAAGGGAGTTGAGCAGTATGACAAGTAAGGGCAAAACAGCCGCAAGACTGCTGATCTTCCTGGTGCTGGCGTTCGGCATAGCCTGGATCCCGGCTGTCATCATGAACAAAAAGATCGGCTATGAGGAGTGGTTTGTCACAGATCATTACTTCATTTTCGTTCAGTTCGTGATCTTTGCGCCAGCCATTGCAAACGTGCTGACCCGGCTGATCACCAAGGAGGGCTTTGGCCAGACATATCTTCGGCTGAATTTGAAGGGGAATGTGCGGTATTACATTCTTGCGGCGGCTATCCCGATAGCTGTGGGACTGATCACAGGCCTTGCCGCAACGCTGATCTACGGCAAGTGGGATCTGGCCGAGATCAGGAGCCACGCTTCATGGAAAACGGCTTTGGGCTTCCTACTTTCAACTGCCACGGCGGGCCCACTGATCGCATTTCAGACCTTCGGCGAGGAATTCGGCTGGCGAGCTTACATGAACCAGAAAATGGAGCCCCTCCTGGGAACAGTGGGCACCTGTATCCTGGGAGGCATCATCTGGGGAGTTTGGCACGCACCTCTGACCATCGAGGGACACAATTTCGGCAAGGACTACGCCGGCTATCCCTACGCAGGCATTGCACTTATGGCGCTATTTTGCACACTTCACGGCATTATGCTCATGTGGCTGGTGAAGAAGACCGGCTCGGTGATCCCGGCGGCGATCTTCCATGCGGTCAACAACAACGGCGGCTTCACAGTGGGAAATATGCTGATCTCAGGCATCAAGGACATGGAGGCTTTCAACAATTCTCTGGGCAAGCAGGCGATCGTGCTGATCCCATATGCTGTGATCGCTCTGGCAGTGATGATCTCAATGGTCATTGATAAGCGCAGGACTGAGCGGAAGGAATAATAAAGATCGGCTTAAAGAGCTCCGCAAGGAGTGGATAAAAAAACAGTCCGGCGGACTGCTTTTGAGGGGACGCCCTGCGATAGAGGGTGTCCCTTTTAATATGTGCAGAAGTTCATGGTCTGTTTTTGTTGCATTTTCTCCTCAGGTGTAGTATAATAGTAGTAAGCGCTTCGGCGCATGGCATTTTTAGTGAGGCGAAATTATGAAAAAGATCCCTATAACTCCTCCGCCGGAAGCCTTCCGGTCTGCGGAGTTCATACATGAGGGCTTCGTCCGGCTCACGGACTCGCCCTTCCTCAAAATAGAGATGCAGTACCCGATCCTCGGCATGAAAAACGCCGAGCCGCTGTGCTTCGTCCGCAAACAGGTCGGCGAAAGACTTGTTGCAGCTGCAAAGCTACTGCCCCGGGGCTATCGCCTGAAGATCATGGACGCTTGGCGGCCATTCGCTTTGCAGGAGGAGCTCTTCTTCACCTATCGGGAAAAGCTGATAACGGACTTTTCGCTGGATAAGGTCAGCCCGGAGGAGCGTGACCGGGTGATCTCCGGCTTCGTTTCGCTGCCTGTGGACGACCGTGACCTGCCCCCAGTCCACACCACGGGAGGAGCTGTTGACGTGACGATCATTGATCCTGAGGACAGAGATCTGCCCATGGGAACGGCCTTCGACGCTTTCACCCACATGACCGATACCGCCTTCTTCGAGGAGAAGGGCGACAAACAGATCCGTGATGACCGCCGGCTGCTCTACAGCGTAATGACCAGTGCCGGCTTTACCAACCTGCCTACAGAGTGGTGGCACTTTGACTTCGGCGACCGCTTCTGGGCATACTACAAAAACTCTCCTGCGATCTACCGGGGAGTTTTCCGAAGGGAAGAGATATATGAAGAAGCCTGACAAGGACAAAAAGCTGCACATGACAACTCTTCCGGCGACACTTGTGCTGATACTCATCGCACTGCTGCTGGTGTTCGTCGGATACGTCTATCTTTCGCTGAAAAGCAACTACACTATCGACGACCTTATCGACGACATCGTGGGAAATCTCATCGGCGTTATGGGAGCCTTCCTGCTGTTCGACATCATCTACAACAAGCTGACCCAGGACGAGTACGCAAGGAACGTTTCCCAGGAGATCACCAAAACTCTCATGGGCGACCCTGAGACCCTTGACGCATTCAACGAAGAGGACAAGCACAACTTCCTTGTGTCAACGATCAGATCTATGATGAACGATGAGGACGCTGTAGAGATGGTGGTGGGCAATATGGACCAGTATATGGAGTACGCCCATGTTTCCCGAATAAGGCCCCATTTCAGCTATGTTATCACCCTGACCACGGAATTTCCCACGGACTACGACGGCTTCCCCGGAATGGAGGAGGACAAGTATTTCTACGTTCAGGAAAACTTGAACTACGGCGTGAAATATCTCTCGGGAAAGTACGAAAACCTCAGCTCCAACGAGGTCAAGATCGGCTTTTCCTTCGATAAGATGAGCCTGGATGTCGGCCTTTTGGAAAGCGACGAGAAGAGCGAGTTCTCAAAGTGCATTTTCAACGAGAGCCTGGAGATCACTCCCGAGGCTATCCGCTATCTTAGGAATCTTTCTCCGGAGGAACTCCGCAAGAAGTACGAGGAACTGTTCACTGCTGTGCTGAAGATCGACAACAAGCAGGGCGAGCTCATCAAAGTGGATCTGAGATCTGACGGCATCGTTGCTACATATGACGTGGACTATGACACCTCCGCCAATGAGCACTCTGTGCGGCTGATCTTCCATATGCCAAAGCTGTGGGACTCCATTTTTGAGGTGACTCTGGTTGATCCTACCCGTGAGCCGAAGATCACATTCGACTATATGCCGGGTAAAATGGACGTAAAGATGTACTCATATCTGACAAAGGGCAGCGAGTCCAATGACGGCGCCTATGAGCAGTAAAACGGCCTCTTCGACGTGTCAGTGAAGGGGAAGTGGCTCTATCCCAAGAGCGGTATCGTTTTCACTGTCAAAAAAAGCCCCACCAGATCAAACAGCAAGACAAAGCGGAGGCCTGAGCCTCCGCTTTTTATGATTCGTTTACCAGCTTGCCGGTGATGTGCTCCGGCTCAAGTGCAAAGACCAGTACCCTTGCCCCTGCCCGGAGGATCTCGCTTTCGATGTATTCGGTGTCTGAGGTGTATTTGTAGCTCAGCTTTCGGCAGATCTCAAGAGCCTCCTGATGATCTTCGATGAAGCGTATCCTGCCGAAAACGATGACGCTCTTTATGTTCAGCGCCCACTGTCCCTCCTTGCGGAAGCCCTCATCGTACACGCAGTAAGAGGCCTTGTCACAGGCCTTCATCGCATCGATCTTGTGGCCTGCTGCACCGCTGTGGAAGTAGAGCTTTCCGTCTTCCTCGCAGTACCAGTGGTCGATCGGCAGTCCGTATGGATAGCCCTCATCTCCAAGGACTGAGAGGACTCCTCTTGGCTGTTCTTTCAGCAGTGAGATGCACTCCTCACGGCTGAGGGGCTGTTTTTTTCTAACGATGTCTCTGAACATACACGTTCCTCCTATTTGATGTGCTGTACTAATTCTAGCACTTGCCCTTGTCATTGTCAAGCTCTTGCTATTGCCGGAGGAACATGGTATAATTGTAATAAAGAAATCTAGGAGGACAGATAAATGGCCCAGATCATAAAGATAAACGATACCCGTGATGAGGCGCTGAGCATTTTCAGCAGCGGCCTTTCGGAGCCTCAGCTCCTGCATTACTTCGAGCCGGAGCCGGGAGTGTTTTTTGCGGAGAGCCCCCGTGTTATCAGCAGAGCTCTTGACGGCGGCTATGAGCCCATGATGATGATCAGCCGTGAGGAGGAGCTTTCCGGCGAAACTGAGCAGGTGATCGCCCGCTGCGGAGAGATTCCTGTATACGTTGGCAGCGATCGGGTCACTGCCGACGTGCTGGGCTTTCGGCTGATCCGTGGAGCTATCTGCGTCATGCGCAGGAGGGCTCTTCCAACAGCAGCTGAGATATGTAGGGGAGCTAGGCGTGTGGCTGTGCTGGAAAACGTGGTCAACCCGACAAATGTGGGAGCTATTTTCCGTTCGGCAGCTGCCCTTGACATGGACGCTGTTCTGCTGACGCCCTCTTGCAGCGACCCTCTTTACCGGCGCTCCACAAGAGTCAGCATGGGTACGGTCTTTCAGGTGCCTTGGACCTATCTTCCGGCAGATAAGGGCTATACTCAGCTTCTCAGAGAGCTGGGATTTAAGTCCGCAGCCCTTGCCCTTTGCGAGGATACCCTCAGCATCGAGGAGCCCTCTCTTCGTGAGATAGACAAGCTGGCAGTGATCCTTGGCACGGAAGGGGAGGGGCTTTGCCGTGAGACGATCCAGGACAGCGACTTCACCGTAAAGATCCCCATGTCTCACGGTGTGGACTCGCTGAATGTGGCCGCAGCAAGCGCAGTTGCCTTCTGGCAGCTCAGAAAAAAATAGTGTGATTGAGCCGGTGCAGCAGCGCCGGCTTTTTTTCGGTCCGGAAGTTTGGGCTCCTATAATAAGGTATATAGGGAAAAATTAAAGGAAGTCTTAAGATTATATTAAGATTATTTTAAGAAACACCGTATATAATCATAACCATAGAAAACGTTAAGGCTTATCTGCACGAGCCTTTCAAAAAAGGAAAAAAGGAGTTAATCTACTATGAAGAAAACCGCAAAAAAACTGCTTGCAGGTATTTCATCAGCCTGCGTACTTGCTTCATCTATCCCTGCTGTCACCCTCTCAGCACAGGCCTTTACTTACGACAATACTAACGTTCACTACGGTGATGCAACACTTGACGGAAACGTGAACCTCAACGATGCTGTTGCGATCCTTCAGTATGTTGCACTTCCTGCAAAGTACCCTCTCACAGATGACGCTCTCAACAATTCTGACATCTACAAGAGAGGCGATGGTATCTCCGGTATGGACGCTCTGGCTATCCAGTGGGTAGACGCTGGCATTACTCTTGAGGAGGGCGACTTCATCGGTCAGACCGCCTCTGAGGAGACACTTCCGATCTCATGGCTGGGCGGCAAGCCTGCTGAGGAGGACCCCGTTACAGACATCATTTACATCCACCTCAATGGCACATCTATCTCAGTTGAGGGCGATAATTCTGGCTACACATCGGTTTCCGGCTCAACTGTAACTATCAGCCATTCCGGCACATTCTACGTTGACGGAACTCTTGATGACGGCCAGATCAACGTAAACGTTGCTGACGAGGTCGCCGATCCTGAGACAGTCAAGATCTTCCTCAACGGCGCAAACATCTACGGCAAGACCTCTCCTGCTATCCTTGTTACAAACGCAGAGAACACCTCTATCAACCTGGTAGACGGCACAACGAACACTATCACTGACGGTGATACAGCCTATGCCGGAGACTTCCTTGGCGCAGCTGTTATCGAGGCCAAGGATGACCTGACTATCAAGGGCGGCGAGCTTGGCACAGGTACTCTCGATCTTACTGCAAACACTCAGACCGGTATTGTTTGCAACAACGACCTGAAGATCAACGGCGGTGTGATCAGCGTAACAACTCTCAATGCTACAGATGGAACTAACGGTATCAACGGCAAGACCTCTCTTACAGTCAAGGCTGGTACTCTCACAGTTGACGCAGAGGGCGACGGTATCAAGTCCAGCGATGGAAATGTTGCTGTCACCGGCGGCACATTGAATATCAAGGCCGGCAACGATGCTATCCAGTCCGGCACAACTATCGACATCTCCGGCGGTACGGTTATCGCAGGCGGTGACAGAGGCTTCACCTCCACCACAGGCGTGAACATCACAGGCGGTACAGTTATTGCGACTGCTACAGACAACCAGACTGATGCAGCGCTTCTGAGCTCTGCAAATCAGGCCACAATGCTGCTCAACTGTATTGACGACGCTGCAAACACAGACGGCTGCTGGAAGAAGGCAAACGCCCTCACAACTGCCGGTGTTACGGCTGACAAGTGGCAGAAGAAGTACAAGTACGTTCTCATCTCAGATCCCTCTATCACAGCAGGACAGACCTACACCCTCACAAATGCTTCCACAGGTGCTGCTGCAACTCACTCAAACGGCGCAGCAAATACCTTCGCTGTTACAAACTCTGTAACAACATTCGATACAGTTGATCCCTCAGGCGCAGGCTCCGGCGGCGCAGTAGTCGTTGACCCGATCACAACTGACGGCTACACTATCACCTTCGCTTCCAACGGACCCTCCACAAATGCCCCTGCTGACGTTGCAACAGTTGCAAACGGCGTGGTAACTATCACTAAGGAGTCCACATTCGCAGTTTCAGGCTCAAGCAATTCCGGCCAGATCGTTGTTGACGTTGACAAGACAGCTTATCCCGACAGCGTGGTAGAGCTTGACCTGACAGGCGTTGAGCTGTCAAACAGCACAACAGCTCCTATCTACGTTGCTTCTATCGGCGACGAGGTACAGATCGTTGCTAAGAAGGACACTGTGAACACTATCTCTGACGGAACCTCTCACACTCAGACCTACACAGATTCTGACGGCAACACAAACACTGTTGAGGGCGCTATCTTCTCAAGAGACGATATAAAGTTCAAGGGCTCAGGCACTCTCACAGTAAACGGAAACACTGATGATGCTATCGTTTGCAAGAACGACATCAAGATCTTCAACGGCAGCCTTATCGTAAACGCAGTTGACGACGGTATCCGTGGCAAGGACAGCGTTACTATCGGCGACACAACTAAGTCAGACGGCTCTGCTGCTGACAACAGCGGCCTCAGCGTAACAGTTAAGACTCAGTCTGGCGACGGTATCAAGTCTACAGCAACAGATACTGCTACAGATAAGTCCTACGGTCTTGTTACTATCAACGGCGGAACAGTGAACATCACTTCTTACGCAGACGGTATCCAGGCTGAGCAGGATCTGGTCATCAACGGCGGCGACCTTACTATCAAGACCTATCAGGGCAGCTCATATACAGGTACAGGCTCATCAAGCAGCTCAGGCTCTACTAATCCCTGGGGAGGCCCCGGCGGAATGGGTCAGGACGGCAATGCCAACAAGACAGACATCTCCGCAAAGGGCATCAAGTCCGTTGGCCTTTACGACGCAGCAGGCACAACATGGCAGAGCAAGGGCAACATCACTATCAACGGCGGAAACATCAACATCGACTCCTCAGATGATTGCGTTCACTGCGGCGGCGATATGAAGATCTACGGCGGCGTGTTCAACGTGGCCTCTGCTGACGATGGATTCCATTCTGACCACACTCTTGATATCGGTCAGACTGTTGGCAACACCTTCGACAACGTTCAGATCTTCATCTCAAAGTGCTATGAGGGCGTTGAGGCTCCCACTATCAACCAGAACAGCGGTACAGTATACGTTATCTCAACTGATGACGGCTACAATGCAAGCGGCGGATCAGACGGCTCCGGCACAGCAAATCCCGGAGGTCCCGGCAGAGGCTGGGGTCAGGGCACAACAACAAGCTCCGGCAACATCGTGATGAATCTCAAGGGCGGTCTGGTAGTTGTAAACTCTGCAAACGGCGACCACGATGCTTTTGACTCCAACGGCGACATCATTATCACAGGCGGCTACTACTGCGCTAACGGTCAGGAGCCTCTTGACTGCGGCGACAACGGCAACACGATCAGCCTTAACGGCGGCAGCGTTATCTCCATGACAGCAGGCAACACAAATCTGAACACACGCTACACCTTCGTTGACGCAAGCGGAAAGGCAGTGGTTTCCTTCCTCTCCGGAAGCGGCGGCGGTCTCAGATCCGGCTCTACCGGCTCTGCACAGTCCGGCGGCAGCGTTTCCGGCGGAACAGTCATCATGACACAGGCTGGAAATAACACTGTAACAGTTGGCGGAACACTTTCCGGCGGTACGACTCTCGGACAGGCAAGCGAGTCCCAGGGACCTGGCGGAAGATTTTAAGTAAAAGCATCAGCGGAGGAGAGATCCTCCGCTTTTTGCATAATTTAAGCTCCGGCGGAGATAATAACTCCGGGAGATGATATTATGAGCAGAAGAAAAAAGGGCATACCCGTCCCCGACCCGGAAAAGCCCGATCTGGAGTATGTTTGTCCGGCGGCATCCTGGGGAGATATGACGGGGCTTATCCCGGCTGGAAGTCCGGAAAAGGACCAGAGAGGCGCCTATCAGGAGCTTTATCCGTATTTGCCAGAGGGTGAGATTAATAAGGAAAGGGACTCTTAATGAGCCCCTTTTTCTTTGTGCAATACGCACATCAGTCCTGCGGAAGATCTGACAGTTCTGCTGAAAATTCTGAAAGACCTTTATCTTTTAGTTAAACTATGCTATACTATTTAAGGAAAATCTTGTTAATTCTTGTTAAGAGGTGGAAAATGAAAAACGGAGTTAAAATGATCGACATTGCCAATAAGCTGGGGGTCAGCGTGGTAACTGTCTCAAATGCCCTTGCCGGACGTGACGGAGTCAGCGTTCAGATGCGCAGCAAGATCTGCCAGACCGCCGAGGAAATGGGCTATAAACCATCCAATACCAAGGCCGGAAAGCGCCGTGAGCCTATGCCGAAGCTGGGCAGGAACGTGGGGATCCTCACCTCTGAGCGCTTCGTGGGCGCAAGGGGGACCTTCTACTGGGAGCTCACCGCAAATATCTCCAACAAGCTCTCGGCCATGAGCGTCATGACGGTGTATGAGTGCATAACTGCCGAAAATGAAAAGGCGGCGGCTCTGCCTGCAATGATCGCAGAGAACAAGGTGGACGGCGTGATCATCATCGGTCAGGTCAGCCGAAAGTACCTCCGCCGGATCAGTCAGGTGGATCTGCCCCTGGTGCTGGTGGACTTCTACGACAACCGCTTCGACATTGATTCGGTGAACTCAGACAGCTTCCACGGCGGCTACATCCTCACCGACTATCTTGTGGAAAGAGGCCACCGCAGCATAGGATTTGTGGGAACGGTCAACGCTACCAGCAGCATCAACGACCGCTTTCTTGGCTACATAAAGTGCCTTATGGAAAACGACATCGAGTACCACAAGGAGTGGACTCTGGACGACCGAGCCGGAAGAGCTGTTTTCCTGGATCACATCGAATTCCCGGACGAGCTGCCGACTGCCTTCGTGTGCAACTGCGACGAGACTGCCTTCCGGGTGATCTCTTCTCTTCGCTCAAAGGGCGTGAGGGTGCCGGAGGACATCTCAGTTGTGGGCTATGATAACTACACGGTGTCCAGCATCTGCATACCCACGATCACTACTGTAGAGGTCGACCTTGAAAAAATGTCGGCTGCTTCTGTTGACCTGATCGTGAAAAAACTGGACGACCCGTCGTATTCAGCCGGAAGAGTCATCATCAGCGGCCGGCTCATCGAGAAAAACAGTGTTCTCGACCTGAGCAGAGGCCACGGTGATCAGGAGGACACAAATGCTTTTTAAGAATTTTTGGGGACATCTGAAAACTATCGCAAGACACCGCCACAAGGTCATGCTGCACTGCTTCAAGGCAGGAATTTTCCGCAGAGGACTGCTCCACGACCTGTCGAAATACTCGCCCACTGAGTTCATTCCCGGGGTGCTCTATTATCAGGGCGACCGCAGCCCAAATGAGCGTGAGAGAGAGGTTATCGGCTACTCAAGGGCGTGGATGCACCACAAGGGCCGCAACCGCCACCATTTCGAGTATTGGACCGATTACAGCACGGTCACTAAGCGGCTTGAGCCTGTGCGGATGCCGGATCAGTACCTCTTCGAGATGTTCTGCGACAGAGTTGCGGCTTCTAAGATCTACATGGGGGAGAATTACACGGACAGCTCACCGCTGAACTATTTCCTCCGGGCAAAGCACGACCGTATCATCGAAAAAAACACCGCCGCTCGGCTGGAATACCTGCTGCGTATGCTGGCTGACAAGGGCGAGGACTACACCTTCCGTTTCATCAGAAAGCAGGTAAGGAAGGGGAGAGGCAAATGAAGAGGCTCCTTGCGGCAGCAGGTGCGCTTATGCTGCTGACGGGCTGCGGAAGCTCCGTCAGCAAAACAGAGGAGAGCGCTGCTCCGGCAATGGTGGAGGCCACCGAAGCTCCCACCACTGCACCTCCAACAGAGCCCCCAACTGAGCCGCCTACAGAGCCTCCCTCAAAGGCTGAGCTGCGTCTAAAGGAAATGAGCCTTCACCAGAAGGTCTGCCAGATGTTCATAGTTGTGCCGGAGGCCTTTACCGGCTTCGATGCGATCAGCTGGACGCCTGAGCAGAATGTGCTGAGCTACGATGAATTCCCCGTGGGAGGCTTCATTTTTTTCGCTAAAAACATGATCGACAGCCAGCAGCTTGGCGGCCTTATCGACAGTATGCAGAGCTCTGCCATGGAGCAGGGGACAGGCGCATTTATGGCAGTTGACGAGGAGGGCGGCTCTGTTACCAGGGTCTGTCAGCAGATCGGCACACCGGCTGTTGACAGCATGAGGATCTTGGGAGACAGCGGCGACCCCTCCCGTGCCAGAGCTGCCGGCGAAACTATCGGCGACTATCTTTTCGGCCTGGGATTCAATCTGGACTTCGCACCTGTGGCTGACGTGGATATAAGCTGGCAAAACGAGCTGGGCAACCGCATTTTCAGCAGCGATCCCCAGGTGGTATCGGATATGTCTGCCGCATTTGTGGAGGGACTTCACGAGAAAGGTATCTGTGCGACCCTGAAGCACTTCCCCGGTCTTGGTGCAGGCAGCGGCAATACTCACTATGGCACAGTTGTGATCGACCGCAGCTATGAGGACTTGAAGGAAACGGAATTCACAGCATTCAGCGGAGGTATCGCAGCCGGAGCAGATTTCGTCATGGTGGGTCATCAGATCACTACCGGTTCCGGTGAGGAGCTGCCGGGAGATATGTCTCCGGTAGTTGTTACGAACTGGCTGAAGGGCGAGCTGGGATTTGATGGGATAGCCGTGACGGGCTCTCATTCCATGGGGGCAGTCGCAGGCGTTTATCCTCCCGGAGAAGCAGCTGTTATGTCCATAAGCGCAGGCATTGACTTGATCCTTATGCCCGCAGATCTGCCCTCAGCTGTAAGCGGTGTGGAGCAGGCTGTGCAGACTGGCAGGCTCTCAGAGGAGCGCATCGACGAGAGCGTTCTGCGGATCCTTGAAAAAAAGGAAGCCATGGGGCTGCTGTGAGAAAGAGGTGGATCATGCTGGAATATCTGGTTGAGCTCGGCTCCGTGCTGTTCTTAATATTTGCGATACTTTTAGCGCCGCTGACCATACAGTATCTGCTGTATCTTCCGGCAAAAAAGCTGTTCAAAAAAACTCCTCCGGAAGAGCTGTATTCAATCTGTTTGGTGATAAATACGGCGCTCCTGCTGATCTATCACCACTGGCTGGCATATCCGGATCCTGACGAAGGAGATCACCTGGACGGTATGCTTGGACCCATGTTTTTTGTGATCTGGGCGCCGTTTTATATAGTGATCCTGCTCTCCTGTATTTGCCGCAGCTTCAAGGCAAAGTCCAAAGAAAACAAGAGCGAGGACGAAGAGCCTTGATCTGACGGCCTCAGCTATTACAGACCAATTGCTGAACATCATTTATAGCTGTGCCTTAATAACTGATCAATAAGAAGGGGCGTTTTTATGGGTTTTATCAATGAAGAGCTGACAGCAGCTCAACAGAAAGAATTTAATTCTTGGGGTATCACATATCCGCTATATGGCGGAGGACAGCTGTTAAGGGAGATCGAATTGAAAGATCCCTGTAATTGGACGATCGATAAGGAAAGGAATATTTATCTCTTAGGGCTTTATTCACTAAGAGATCACTACGAAGAAAGAATTTTCGTTCTTTTATGGAACAAAAAAAGATACATTGTACAGTTCAGAGAAAGCTTTGAAAATGGAAACAATGTTATCTGGAATATTCCTGAACACTATATTAGTAAGGATATTGTTTTCCCTTACTGTGAAGAGAGCGGCTTCATCGATGCTCTGCGGGATGCGCTGATCGCATTCGGAGATGATGGTTATCCAGAAGAAAATGTCAAAAGACGAACAAAATGCGGTTTTTAAGACGTATGCTTACCGCTATATATTTATCAAATACAATGCCCCGAAGTGCTTTGAAACGCTTCGGGGCTCATTTTTTTATTCAAGGTAAGGCTTGAGGTACTGGCCGGTGTAAGACTTCGGACACTGAGCGACCTCCTCAGGAGTGCCCTGCGCCACGATCCTGCCGCCGCCGTCGCCGCCCTCGGGACCCAGATCAATGATGTGGTCGGCCACTTTGATCACGTTCAGGTTGTGCTCGATGACAAGCACGGTGTTGCCCTGGTCGGTGAGCTCCTGGAGCACCTCGATCAGCTTGTGGACATCGGCTGTGTGGAGGCCGGTAGTGGGCTCGTCCAGAATGTAGATCGTGCGTCCTGTGGCTCTCTTGGAGAGCTCGGTGGACAGCTTCACACGCTGAGCCTCGCCGCCTGAAAGGGTAGTTGCAGGCTGACCGATCTTGATGTAGCCCAGTCCCACCTTTTGCAGAGTTTTCAGCTTTCGTGAGATCTTGGGCAGGTGCTCGAAGAACTCCACGCCCTCGTCCACAGTCATTTCCAGCACGTCGTATATCGACTTGCCCTTGTAGTGGACCTCCAGGGTCTCACGGTTATATCGCTTGCCCTTGCAGACCTCGCAGGGAACGTAAATATCCGGCAGGAAGTGCATCTCGATCTTGATGATACCGTCACCCTCGCAGGCCTCACAGCGGCCGCCCTTCACGTTGAAGGAAAATCTTCCGCTGGTGTAGCCGTGAGCCTTGGCGTCGTTGGTCTTGGCGAAAAGCTCACGAATGTCGGAGAAAACTCCGGTGTAGGTGGCCGGGTTTGAGCGGGGAGTCCTGCCGATAGGGGACTGGTCGATGCAGATCACCTTGTCCAGGTTTTCCAGACCCTCGATAGAGGCGAATTTTCCCGGACGGCTTTTTGCACGATTCAGCTTTCCTGCAAGCTCCTTGTACAGGATCTCGTTTACCAGTGAAGACTTTCCGCTGCCGGAAACTCCCGTAACGCAGATGAATTCCCCAAGGGGTATCTGCACGTCGATGTTTTGCAGGTTGTGCTCAGCAGCGCCCTTGACGGTGAGGAAATTGCCATTGCCCTCACGGCGCTTTTGGGGAACAGGGATCTTCTTTCGACCGCTGAGATATGCGCCTGTAATGGAGTTCTTGCATTTGAGCAGCTTGTCAACTGTGCCAGAGAAGACCACTTCTCCGCCGTGGACGCCGGCTCCCGGGCCTATATCCACGATGTAGTCGGCAGCAAGCATGGTGTCGTCGTCGTGCTCCACCACGATCAGAGTGTTGCCCAGGTCACGCAGGCGCTTGAGAGTTGCGATCAGCTTGTCGTTGTCACGCTGGTGGAGTCCGATACTTGGCTCGTCTAGGATGTAGAGAACTCCCACCAGAGAGGATCCGATCTGAGTTGCAAGGCGGATACGCTGGCTCTCGCCGCCGGAAAGAGTTCCCGAGGAGCGTGAAAGGGTCAGGTAGTCCAGACCCACGCTGCTGAGGAAGCCCAGGCGCTCGTTGATCTCTTTTATGATGCGCTCACCGATGAAGGTCTCCTGCTTGGTGAGCTTGATCTGCTTGAAAAAGTCCAGAGCGCTCTTGACGGAGAGATCCGTGAGGTCGCTGATGTTTTTCTCTCCTACAGTAACAGCAAGGTACTCGTCCCGGAGCCTTTTTCCGTGACATTCAGGACAGTCCACCTCGCTCATGCACTCCTCGATCTCGTTCTTGGAATACTCGCTGTTGGTCTCACGGTAGCGGCGCTCCAGGTTGTTGATGACGCCCTCGAAGGGTGTGCTGTACTTTCCTCCGCCAAGGGACTTAGGCCGTGTCAGCTCCAATGCCTCGGTGCCTGTTCCGTAGAGGAAGAGGTCCAGCTGCTCTTTTTTCAGCTTCTTGACCGGCACGTCCAGTGGGATCTTGTATTTCTTAGAAATTGCGTTGTAGTACATAGTTGCCACGGAGGTCTCGTCAAGGCTGTTCCAGCCGGAGGCATTTATGGCACCTTCCATTATCGACAGGTCCTTGTTGGGAATGATCAGATCCGGGTCGATCCTCCGGAAAACTCCAAGACCGGTACACTTGGGGCAGGCGCCTATAGGGTTGTTGAAGGAGAACATCACAGGCTCCAGCTCGCCGATGCTGATGTTGTGCTCAGGACAGGCGTAATTCTGGGAGAAAAGGATCTCGTCCCCGTCCACCACGTCCACGATAGCAAGACCGTCGGTGAGCTTGAAAACGGTCTCCATGGAATCGGTGATACGGGACTCGATGCCCTCCTTGACGATGATACGGTCCACCACGATCTCGATATTGTGCTTTTTGTTCTTGTCCAGCTTGATCTCCTCAGTGAGCTCGTACATGATGCCGTCCGCCCGGACCCTGACAAAGCCTGAGCGTCTTGCGGAGTCCAGCTCCTTGACGTACTGACCCTTCCTTCCCCTGACGATAGGTGCCAGAAGCTGGATCCTAGTGCCTTGGGGGAGCTCCATGATCGTGTCAACTATCTGGTCGATAGACTGCTGAGAGATCACTCTTCCGCAGACAGGACAGTGAGGCACACCGATCCTTGCGTAGAGCAGTCGCAGGTAGTCGTAGATCTCAGTGACAGTTCCCACTGTGGAGCGGGGGTTTTTTGAGGTAGTCTTCTGGTCGATAGAGATAGCAGGGGAAAGTCCCTCTATGCTGTCAACGTCGGGCTTTTCCATCTGCCCAAGGAACATTCTTGCATAAGAGGAAAGGCTCTCCACATAGCGGCGCTGACCGTCTGCGTAGATCGTGTCGAAGGCCAGGGAGGATTTTCCCGAGCCGGACAGACCGGTCATGACGATCAGCTGATCTCTTGGAAGCTCCAGATCTATGTTTTTCAGGTTGTTGGCTCTAGCGCCCTTGATGATGATCTTATCTCGCATTAAGTTCCTCCTTCAGTCTGTCCCTAACCTCCATGAGACAGTATCCCAGGAGATTTGTGCCCTTCCAGCAAAACGGATCTTCGATGTCGGCAGAATTCTTTGCCATGCCGATGCCCCATATCCTATCGTAGGGAGAAGCCTCCGCCAGCACTCTGCTGCCGGTGTTTAGAAGGAACTCCCTTAGGTCATCGTTTTGGCTGAATTTCACCATATTTCCATTGATAACGATGTCAGTCCTGCGGCTTTTCCACAGCGCTTCATCGAAGCCGGAGATCATTCTTCCAAGAGCCTTATACGCTCCCGGATCACCGGCGTTCATGATCTTCTGATAGATATCCTCATCGCCGAACAGCAGGGCTTTCTGCGACATCATATACTGCTCAGTGGTGTGGTAGACTACGCCGTCCACGGTGGATCGGCACTCATACCACTGGCTCAGGCAGCTCATATCCACCGAGCCGACCCGGCCGGGAGTGTGTCCCCAGAAGAAAATGAACTTCATTTTTTCGCCGGCTGCGGCTTTTGAAAGGATAATATCGTTTGAGTATTTCATAAAATGCCCTCTCAGCTCCCTTGGAGCTCCTTGATCTTGTCACGCAGATAGGCGGCGTGCTCGAATTCCAGCATTTTCGCCGCATTTTTCATCTCTGCGGTGAGCTTCTCGATGAGCGCCTGCTTGTCCTTTGCGGACATCTTCTTCTTTGAAGCCTTCTCCTCCACCTTGGCCTTTGAGGTGATCTCCAGCACATCACGGATATCCTTGACGATGGTCTTGGGAACTATGCCGTGCTCACGGTTGAAGGCCAGCTGTAAGCTCCGGCGGCGCTCAGTTTCAGTAATCGCACGCTCCATGGAGCCGGTAACTGTATCGGCGTACATGATGACCTGACCGGAGGCGTTTCTGGCCGCACGTCCAATGGTCTGGATTAGTGAGGTCTCGCTTCTCAGGAAGCCCTCCTTGTCGGCGTCCAGGATCGCGATAAGGCTGACCTCGGGTATATCCAGGCCCTCACGGAGCAGGTTTATTCCAACCAGCACGTCGAATTCTCCGGCACGCAGGTCACGGATGATCTCCATACGCTCGATAGTGTCTATGTCGTGGTGGAGGTACCTTACCCGGACGCCCAGGCGCTCGTAGTATGAGGTCAGATCCTCCGCCATTTTCTTTGTAAGAGTAGTCACCAGCACACGCTCGTTCTTGGCGGCACGGGTGTTGATCTCACTGAGGAGGTCGTCCACCTGACCATTGGTGGGCTTGACGATGATCTCCGGGTCAACAAGTCCCGTAGGACGGATCACCTGCTCAACGATAGTGTCGGTCTTTTCACGCTCGATCTGACCGGGAGTAGCGCTGACGTAGATCGCCTGGTGGATATGAGCGTTGAACTCATCAAAATTCAGCGGCCTGTTGTCCAGAGCGCTTGGCAGGCGAAATCCGTAGTCGATAAGGGTTGTCTTTCTGGCACGGTCGCCGGCGTACATGGCTCTGACCTGGGGGAGAGTAACGTGGCTCTCGTCAACGATCAGCAGGAAGTCCTCGGGGAAGTGGTCCATCAGAGTCTGAGGAGTGCTGCCTGCCGGTCTTCCGGCCAGCACACGGGAGTAGTTCTCAACGCCGGAGCAGTATCCCACCTCACGGATCATCTCCATGTCGTACTGGGTGCGCTCCTTGATGCGCTGAGCCTCGATGAGCTTGTTGTTTGCGGTGAAATAGTCGATGCGCTCGGCCAGCTCCCTGTCGATCTCCTCAAGGGCAGACTCCAGCTTATCGTCGCCGACCACATAATGTGAGGCCGGGAATATCGCAGCGTGACTGACAACAGCCTTCACCTCGCCGGTGACAACGTTTATCTCGGAGATACGGTCGATCTCGTCGCCGAAGTATTCCACACGGACGGCGGTGTCGCTGGACATGGCCGGGAAGATCTCCACTACGTCTCCACGGACACGGAAGCGGTTTCTCTCAAAGGCGATGTCGTTGCGCTCATAGCGGATCCGGACCAGCTCAGAGATCAGCTCCTCACGGGGCTTCTCCATGCCCTGGCGGATCGAAACCACCATTGAGTGGTACTCCTCGGGACTTCCCAGGGAGTAGATGCAGGAGACACTGGCCACGATGATAACGTCCCGCCGCTCGGCAAGGGCAGTGGTGGCGGAATGGCGCAGCTTGTCGATCTCGTCATTGATAGACGAGTCCTTCTCGATGTAGCTGTCAGTGCTGGGAACATAGGCCTCCGGCTGGTAATAGTCGTAGTAGGAAACGAAGTATTCCACGGCGTTCTCCGGGAAGAATTCCTTGAATTCCGTGCAGAGCTGGGCGGCGAGTATTTTGTTGTGAGCAAGTACAAGAGTTGGCTTGTTGACCTTGGCGATGACATTGGCCATGGTGAAGGTCTTTCCTGAGCCGGTAACTCCCAGGAGGATCTGCTCCTTTTTGCCGGATAAGATCCCCTCTGAGAGCTTCTGTATAGCCTGGGGCTGGTCGCCGGCAGGTGCATAATCGGAATGAAGAACGAAGTGGTCCACTGAGATACCTCCTAAAAGATCAGAGCTCCAGCTTGGTTATTTTCTTAACGTGCTCCATTTCAAACATGAGAGTTTTCTCATTGCTGCCCACATTGGCCTCCTCAACAGTGCAAAGCTGGTACTGCTGACCGTGGGGGTCGATGTAAGCAAGGTGGCTGATAGCAGCAGCGTCGCCCACAACTATGCCGAACATGATGAACTTTCTGGGGTAGTCGTAGGTCTTGGGGTTTGCCTTGAATGAGGCAACTATCCATGAGCCCAGATCCTTTCCGTTCATGTACCCGTTGTCCTTCAGGGGGGCAGTTCTCTTCGGTGGGGAGGGCATATGCGTAGCAGGAGATAGGTGCCTCATCAGTAGCCTGTGCAAAGATGATGATCCTCTGTCTTCCGTTCATTATAAACAACTCCTTAATGGCGAAAAGCCGTGATTATTTTGTGGGAGCTCACCGAAATGGTGATACTGTTCCATTATATCATGTTTTCTCAGAAATAGCAAGACCTTGATCCGGGTCAGATCATTCCTCTTCCGTGGAGACATTTTCGGCGAAAACACTGTAAACATCTGGGAAGGTGCGCTTTGTCCTCACGGGACGCATATCCCCGTCGGTGAAGCAGTGTGAGGAGCTGCCCACAGCACAGAGCTCACCTGTCCGGGTGTTCACCACACGGTACTCCACGAAGAGGGTCGTGCCAGTGAATTTGGTGATCCTGGGAGTTACCTCGAACTCGTCCCCGAAGCGAAGGGGGCGCTTGTAGGAGCACTCCACAGAAAGCACCGGCATCATCAGGCCCTTTTCCTCAATGAGCGAGAAGGGCATACCGGCCTGCTCCAGGAGATCCACACGGGTCTCCTCAAAAATGCGGATGTAGTTTGAGTGGTGCATGATGCTCATCTTGTCTGTCTCATAGTAGTATACCTTGCGGCGGTATGGCTTGAACTTAGTCATAGCGGAACTCCTTTTGATGTTGCTTTAATTTAGTATTTGTGGTATACTACTATTATAACACTTTTTTTGCACCAACGCAACCGGCGGAGCCTTCCGCTAGTCAAGGAGGATATATGAGACCACGCAAGCTCTTCCGCAGGCTTTTCAGCCGAAACGCTATGTTCGTTATGCTGCTCCTGCTACAGATAGCTTTTCTTGTCGCAGCCGTTGTGACGATCGGCGAGCGCTTTTACGTCATGTATATATTGCTTATGGTCCTGGACGCTGTGCTGGTGGTCTACTTGATGAACAAGCGTGAGCCTGATGCTTACCGGCTCTCCTGGATAATCCTAATAAGCCTTTTCCCTCTTTTGGGAGGAGTCACCTACATCTACGTCAAGCGAACTCAGCGGCTCCCCAAGGCCATTGAGCGCCATTATCAGCATCAGACCCGTGAGTGCCTTATCCAGAACAGCGACACCCTCGCTGCCCTTGCGGAGGATTGTCCTGAGGGCGCTAACCTTGCAAGGTACATCTCCAAGCACGGCCTCTATCCGGCCTACCGCAATACCCATGCGGAGTATTTTCCTCTGGGCGAGCTCCAGTTTGAGGCCATGCTAAGGGAAATGGAGCGTGCGGACAAGTTCATCTTCATGGAGTATTTCATCATCTCTGAGGGTTATATGCTGGACAGGATCTCTGAGCTGCTGATCCGCAAGGCCAGGAGCGGTGTGGACGTTCGCCTTATGTACGACGGCATCGGCACAGGCCTGAAACAGTCATCGCTGCCCTTCGCTGAGCTGGAAAAAAACGGCGTAAAGTGCCGAGTTTTCAATAAATTTACGCCATTTCTCTCATCGGTCCAGAACAACCGTGACCATAGAAAGATCATCGTCATCGACGGCAATGTGGCCTTCAACGGCGGTACTAATCTGGCCGATGAGTACATCAACCGCAAGGAGCGCTTCGGCCACTGGAAGGACACCGCTGTCATGATCCGTGGCGAGGCTGTGTGGAATTATACCGTCATGTTCCTTCAGCTTTGGGAGGAGCAGGGGAGAAGTATTGCCCATTTCCAGGACTATATCCCCGATGTTTTCAGCTTTGCCCTCAGCACCACGGACGGCTATGTTCAGCCGTTTTCTGACTCTCCGCTGGATAACGAGCCTGTGGGGAAACTGGCCTATCTGGAAATGATCTCCAACGCAAAGAGCTCCGTCTACATCACTACGCCATACCTGATCATCGACGAGGAAATGATCGATGCGCTGGCTTTTGCCGCAAAAAAAGGCGTTGATGTGCGGATCGTAACTCCCCATATCCCGGATAAGTGGTACGTCTACATGATCGCCTGGAACAACTATCCCAAGCTGATCAGCGCCGGCGTCAAGATCTATGAGTATACCCCCGGATTTATCCACGCTAAGACCTGTATCGCCGACGGAAAAATGGCTATGGTCGGCACTATCAACCTGGATTATCGCAGCTTTTACCTCCATTTCGAGTCAGCTTCGATGCTGTACAACTGTTCAGTGATCAGTCAGATACAGGAGGACATTCGGAAAACTGTGGAGGTCTCGGAGATGATTACTATGGAGGATTGCCGCAGCAGACCGCTGTATAAGAAGATCTCAGGAAGCCTTCTGAATATCTTTGCACCGCTGCTATAAAGTTAAAAAATAAAAATATCTCTAAACTGTTGACAACGCCTTTTCTTTCTGGTATAATATTTATGTTGTCACGAACATAGGGGTATAGCTCAGTTGGTAGAGCAGCGGTCTCCAAAACCGCGTGCCGAGGGTTCAAGTCCTTCTGCCCCTGCCAAAAAATGCCGTAAACTCGCCGTTTACGGCATTTGCCATTTAGAGTCAATCCCAAATTCTGTGTAAACGAAAAATAGTGCAATAAAAGAGTATATGATGAGACCGATTGTGAAAGCAGTCGGTCTTATCTGCATATTAGCACATGATTATTCGATTGTCAAGAT
>Ga0208824_1001079_pt1 | contig 25844 bp, 19 predicted proteins | sample AD_JPNTR3_MetaG_FD_184447 | JGI IMG/M metagenome (GOLD analysis project Ga0208824, IMG submission 184447) | Active sludge microbial communities of municipal wastewater-treating anaerobic digesters from Japan - AD_JPNTR3_MetaG (SPAdes) (version 2) | ecosystem: Engineered > Bioreactor > Anaerobic...
TATTTCGGAGGAGGAGTAACAATTAAATAACGGAGAATGTTTTTTTCGAAAAGGAAAACATTGCGAATCTCAGAAATTTTCTCCGGATCTAATTCAAACCAAAAATAACCAAAATAAGCCTGGGTTTCTTTTTTAATCGGATAGGCTAAATTAATTTTGGTAAATTCGGATTCCTTTAAAATTTTAGCACCTAATTCCTCGAGGCTCTTTTTTATTTTTTCGAGCACGTCCTTAACTTCTGTGTCAATCAATCGGCCACTCAAAACAAAACTAATTTCATAGACTTTTTTGTCCATAATAATTAAAGTTTAATGCTTATTTTTTAATTGTCAAATGGATAAGTAAAATTGACTAGGTAAAATGATAATAATAACTCTTTCGGTTTGTTATTATTGCGATCTTAATTTTAAAATACTATTGATAAAAATCAGAAAACCCTGCCGGTGGGCAGGATTTTCTGATAATGTTTTGTTCCTTTGATAAGAATAAGCCGAATTCTGTGGTCATTGGAACTCACATTCCAATGACTGGCAACTATTTATCTTGACTGGATGTCGCCATCCAGTTCAGAGCGATCCACCTGTCGCTTTCGGCGACTGTTCGATCTTGCACTGGGTAGGGTTTTTCACCTTTGGTTGTCACCAACCAAAGTTGGGAGCTCTTACCTCCGCTCTTTTCACCCTTACTCCGACCAAAGTCGGGGCGGTATAGTTTCTGTGACACTTTCCCTGACTAGCCAAAGCCAGCCGGTTGCTGTTAGCAACTACCCGCGCTATTGCCCTAAACTTCACGAAGTGATGTTTAAAGCAATAGAGTGTTCGGACTTTCCTCTGCTAATGTTTAATCTTGGCTAAAGCCTCAAAACATTAACAGCAGTTGCCTACTTACCAAAGAAACTAAAAAGAATTTTAGAAATTTTAAAAAAGAAATCAAGAGGAAAAGAAAAATTCAATGATAATCTTAGATGGCCTTCTGAAAATTTCATGAATTAATTCATGAATTAGCTCATGAATTAATTCATGAATTAATTCATGAGCTAATAGAATTCATTTATTTTTTAAACGCGGGCTGCTCTTGCTACACTCACTAAACTTTTGTGACAAGCATCGCGAAAGTTTAATGAAAAGGTGAAAAATAAAACGGCGGGGAAGGAAGGCGGCGCCGCTGTAAGCGGCGCCGCCTTCCCATCAACCTACTCTCCTTCACTTTCTTTTTCTCTTTCTTCAATTGCAGATAAATCGGGCAGTATCATTTCACTATTATCTAGCAACACATCCGCTTTTTCTTCCGTAATAATTTCTTCCTCAGTATCCTGATTTTGATTAACTTCTAAGATCGGCTCTTCTGATTCTTCTTTTTCTAAATCTGCACCGGCTGTTTGATTAAATTCAATCATTGAACTAACTTCAGCCTCTTCATTTAAATTATTGCTTTCCGAATCAATTTGAATTTGAGTTGAAGAAGCAGCATCAGAATTAAAACTGGCATTCTCAGTCGGCGATGATTCGGCATTATTTAATTCTTCATTCGTGCCTGCATCATCCTGCGACTTAATTTCTTCAATGCTTGTTTCTGCTGCTTCACTCTCGCTGCTTTTATTTTCGCTGGGCGATATTATTACTTTGCTCGGATCTTTTTTATAAATCACTAACCTGAGATCTTCATCAAAATCAAGATAGAGTTGACCGCCTCGCGAGGTGTAAACTCGAGAATTGTTCGCATCCCGACGAATACCAAATCTCACCGAGCAATTCGCCATGCCGCCCCAATTATAGTTATCAGAAAATTTGATCTTCAAAGCGTAAAAATGGCCAGCCTCCAAAAACACCTCCTGATCAAAATGCCAAGCGTCAATCTGGAAAGAATCAAAATAGGGGTTAGTGTAATAGGGATTATAATGAGGAAAACCATCGACCGATCGAGCCAAAAGTTGAGCGGGTAAACCATCGTGCTGATTGGGAGATAACGAATAAAGCTCAGCGCTCATGGGGAACAAACAATAACCATAACGGACCATAACCTCAGCTGATTCAACATAACCGCTTTGATAAGGTGAAAAGGTATAAATACGATAAGCGGGACCATAATAAATACTGTAAAACGTTGGCGACTCTCCAACATCTTCGGCTATGGGCTGATAATAAAGGGCGTTTGCTGGATAATCACTCAGATCAGCATCAACGTAAAAATCAGAATTATTTTGATCATCATAAGCGGGAGATTCCCACGCTCCATGATAATATTTTGATGGATCGCCATAATAATACCATTTGGAGGGATTGCCGGAAATATCAATCACCCGCGCCCGCCAATGATAGGCGCCATCAGCCAAACCATCAACGGTAATTTCCGCTGCTTCACCAGAAGCTAAATAAGCGCTTTCAAAAAGATGCGGATCACCTTTGAGAATCTGGTCGTTGAAGTTTTCCCATCGAGGCCTTAACTCCACTTCTAATTTCACTGGCGAATGATTGTAACTAAAAATCTGAGCTGCAAAGGAAATTTTATTTTGGAAAATCGTCTCTTCTTCCCGCACGGGATTCTTCCAATCAGTTTTTTGAACTAAATTATTCAGAGCTGTTTTATATCCTAAAACATCCATCACTAATTGCTGCCCGCCATAAAAATTCGCAAAACAATTTCCATCTGGTGAATATTCTTTTGAAAATTGGATAGCATATTGCTGATTTTTACTTAAAATAATTTCTCCATCTTCGAATTTCCAATTAAAATATCTGGGAGCCCAACGAGTTTCGTAAGCATTAATTAGATTATTGGATTTCGATTGAGCTATCAAATCCTTCACCTCTCCATTGTCGACAGAATAAATTTTAGCACTCACTTCTAAAGAACAATTGTGTCCGCTTGCTAAAACACTGATTTCGTTTAAATATCCGTCTTCCCGAGAAGTAAAAATATATGTAAATGAAGATGGTCCATACCAGTTGCCCAGAAAAAAATTAGGGCCAGAAACCGAACTAGTGTCTGTGGCTGAATAAAATACCACTGGTGCCGGGTTAATAATTTCACTCGGCAATTGTAAATCAATAATTTCCGATAAATTCGAAACTAAACCATCTTTATCTTTACTACGCAGAACCAGATAATAATTAGCTAAGGGGAAATTCTCAATAATGCCTTCGAAATAATTATTGGCCCAATCCGCTTTGGTAATTTTTAAGATAGGTGAAACAACTGAACTAGCAGCAACATCCAATTGAGACAAATAATCTTGGTAAGGCGAATAGAATGCTTCAAAAGTCAAAGGCGCGTTGACAGACTGACTTAAAGAAAATGATAATAAAAGACCATAACTGGCAAAACGATAAGAAATGTTTTGGGGATACGGTGGTTTTTCTCGCGGTTCTGGTAAACTCGAAGAATTTTGCGGCTGAGGCGGACGCATAATAAAATCGTCTGGTGAATCTGAATCATAACCATTGCCTAAAAACTGGTCTTCGCCATTAATCATTGATTCGGATGTTGAATTCTTTTGGGCTTTTCTCTCAAGACTCAAACCTGCTAAACAACTATTTTGCTGATAGACAACTTCATCCACTAATTTGCCTTCATTGTTGAAAAGACGAATAGTAAAAATTTCATCCTTATTAGGATTAGGTAAAGTAAATGAAGTACGAGTAATATCGGCTTCAATATTATAAGTAGAAGTGCTGTAATGGTTATAGCCTATTAAGAAGAAACCGCGCGGCAGAATCAAATGATTTTCGCTCTTCCTGATAACACCCAAGGAACTTGTAGATCCATCACTTTTAATCAGTTGGAGAGACCAGTCACTAAGATCAATTTCTGATTCATTGGGATTATAAAGCTCAATAAATTCTTTGCCCTCATCTGATCCTTCGGCATCGTATAAAAATTCGGAAATTAAAATATTTGCTAGCGGTGTCGGGGTAGGCGTCATTGTTGGTGTCGGAGAAACGGACAAGGTGGGAGTAGGAGTTTCAGTAGGATTAAAATTAATTACTGGGCTGTTTTCTTGTTTGGGCGTACCGTAAATTTCACCATTACCACTGCCGCTATAGGTGTGCCAGCTGAAATCAGGACTCCTTTCCATGGTACGTTTTTCTTTGCTATCACCAGCCGGCCATTGACCATTTTCATTTGTTTTGGCTTCATCCTGTAACTGACATCCCTTATCAAATAACTGCAATACTTCATTTTTGTCATTAATGGAACCAGTAAAAATCAGGTCAGCCGCAATGTTGGGAACAGTATCATCGTTAGTTCTTTCGAGAAGATAAAATTCATTAGGTGCTAAAATTTTTTGAGGAAAACTCACTTTAATCTGACCATCTTTATCAATTAACTGCCAATCCGTGATATCAACGGGCTCTGAAGAAATATTTTTGAGTTCAATCCATTCGTCATTAGCAGAAGTCTTCGTTCCCATCCAAGCCACTTCATTAATAATTACTTTCTGGGAAGAGACCAAAGAATCAGCGGAAGCAAGAGTGCAAAAAGTAATCTTTGAAGAACTCGATGAACTAGAAGAACCGCCACCAGAAGAAGTAGGAGATGCAGTAGCTGTGGGAGTAGGAGAGGGCGAAATTAATGGCAAAGGCGTAATGAAGGGAGTGGGAGTGATCAAGGGTGTGGGCGAAGGCACTGGATTGGGTGTCGGTGTCTGAGATAAAAGCGGCGTAGGCTGAATAAGACTGATTTCATTGTTAATTTCATTTTCTAAAGAATCTCCAAGAGAATTAGATTGACTCAACGTCACTGGATTGTTTTCTTCGTGACTCAAAGCTGGAACAGAAGAATTGCTGGGTTCTTCAAAAGCATTCTGCGATTGATTTTCATTGTTGGAATTAGTGGTTAAATTACTAAAGAAGGCTTTGATATGATCTAAAGTAGTAGCAATCAAACTCTTTCTGATATTGGCCATAAAATTTGGGTCATTTCGGTATTTTTCTACTTCTTGAAAAAATAGATTAATAACAGCACTGCCTGTTAAGACTGCTTTTTTAGAAAGATGCGACCAATAAGTTTGATAAATATCCGGCGAATCAATACTAATATCAACTGGTGTGGTAATTACTAAAAAATCACTGAGAATTCTCTTTCGTGCTAATCTATAATCTCCGAACTCATCCTGTAAAATAAAATATAAGTGTCCACCTTCTGTTATCATATTACTATATTCACATTCGGGCTGATTATAGCCACTTTGAACACCAATCGTGTCTTGACTATAAAAATGAGTATTAGTGTAAGTCGCTAAATAATCGAAAGCTTCGTTTAGTGAATTAAAATGAAGAAAAGAGCTACCTTTCAATTGGGAAACTACATCAATATTATTGGGGTTAAATCGACTGGCCCATTTTTCATAAGCATCACCCGTCAGATGCTCATCGTTTCTAGTGTGAGCTGGAACAGCCATATCTTCCAGCAAATGCAAAATGTGACCCAAATCTTGAAAAGCTTCTTGTTTATTTCCAAGAAGATAATTGTAGATTGCCTTTTCCCACGTATGGACAGTCAAAATATCAACAGCACTTTTCGTAATCTGAGCTACTGGATTAAAAGCAGCATTTTGATAAGCTTCTCCCAAAAATGTCGCTTGAGCATAAGAATTTTGGCACCATTCCTTAGCTGATTTAATTATTGGCTTCAAAACATTGAGAATAGGACCAAGTGCTCCGCCATTAATTTCACCAGATAGCCCTCGCTGATAAATAGGATCATAAAAATGATTAAGAGTTCGAATCACAGGATCATCTTCTTTCTGGCTGCCTTGAAGCAACCACTCTTTTTCTTCGTCGCTAATTTTCTGGTTCGAAAAATTATTATAGAGTTTTACCATTTCTGACGTTAAAGCCGGATGAGTAGTTAAATTATCGTAAGCGAAAGATTTCACTGGAATAATTAATAAAAAGAGAATTGCCAAAAAACATCTTTTAGACATATTGCTGAAAGATTAAAAACGACCTTCAATTTTTTATTGACTACATACTTTTAATTTTCCAAACACCAGAGTATTCATTAAAGACAAAATCTATTTCGTGAACCATTTCCCCTTTTTCATTAGAAATATAAAATACGGCAACATTATTAGGGTCAAAACTACTCTGATCTAATTTTGCATTCTTTAAAAACTCGAGAATTGTAAAAATTCTCCCTTCATCTGAGGCCCTTTTTAGACCATCTTCAGCATCCTTTCTACTCAGATTATCGTCCAAAGCAAAATATTTGGCCGCTAATTCAATATCCCCCTTTTCTAAAGCATTAATAAACATATCCAATGTTTCTTGGGGTGTTTTGCCGCCATAAGTATCTTGGGCCAAAACTTGATAATATTGATCTAATGCTTGCTCATATTGCTTCAGAGCTTTTTGAGTTTTGTAACTATCGACCACTCGTTGGATTCGTTCTTTTAAAATACCGAATCCACCGCCAATGGCGAAAAAGATAATAAATATGATTAATAAACATCCGATAATAATGAAAAAAATGTTCTTTCTTTTAGGTTGTGGCTCTTTATTTCGAGCTGAGGAAGAATTGTTTTCTGCCATAAAACTGTTAATTTAATTTTAAAACGACCTTTAAATAATTTTTTACCCAAAACCGCCTTCCTTTATATTAAAGGAAGGTTTTTGCCTCTTGATTTTTACCCGACTAAATTAATTAAACGGTTGGGGACGAAAATAATTTTTTTTGGCTTGGCATTTTGAAGAAATTTCTGGACTTGCGGATGAGCCAAGGCCAATTTTTCTGCTTCTTTCTGAGGGAGATTAAGTGGCGCTTCAATTTTGGCTCTTAATTTGCCATTCACCTGCACCAATAATTCAAAAGTTTTTTGCTCTAAATATTTTTTGTTATATTTCGGCCATTTTTCTTCATGAATCGAATTGCGATGACCTAATTCATGCCACAATTCTTCAGTGATAAATGGCGCATAAGGAGCAAGCAATTTCAAATATGTTTCTAAGTAAGCTTTGGGAATTTTTACTTCTTTTTCCTGCATTTTATTCAAGCATTCCATCAAAGCGCTAATAGCTGTATTAAAGCGCAAATTTTCTGTATCATCTGTTACTTTTTTGATCGTGCGGTGAAGAACTTTTTCCAGCTCTATATTTTTCACTTCTTTACCTTTCAACCGCAGTTGATTTTGATAGAGACTCCAAACACGACTAATGAAACGGGATAATCCGTTAATGCCATCAGCATTCCACGCCTTCATATCTTCAAGTGGCCCCATAAACATAATGTACATCCTCAAAGCATCAGCACCATATTTTTTCACCATCTCATCGGGATTAACAACATTACCAAAGGATTTGGACATTTTCCGGCCGTCTGATCCTAAAATAATTCCCTGATTAACCAATTTTTTGAATGGTTCTTCGGTTGCCACAGCACCAATATCTTTTAAAAATTTATGCCAGAAACGCGCATAAAGAAGGTGCAAGACTGCATGTTCTTTGCCACCGATATAAATATCAACAGGCAACCATTTCTTTTCTTTTTTAGGATCAACAAATTTTTTGCTATTTTTTGGATCGAGATAACGTAAATAATACCAGCAAGAGCCAGCCCATTGCGGCATTGTATTTGTTTCTCGTTTGGCCGGGCCACCGCATTTAGGACATTTGGTATTAACCCAACTTTCAATAGCGGCCAATGGAGATTCTCCTGTGCCAGTCGGTTCATAAGATTTAACATTGGGCAAAGTAACAGGAAGATTTTTTTCTGGCACAGGCACTGCACCACACTTGGGGCAATGAACAATAGGAATGGGCTCGCCCCAATAGCGCTGCCGCGAAAAAATCCAATCGCGCATTTTATAATTGGTCACCTTTTTTGCACCCACATAAAGAGCAATCTTTTCTTGGGCGCTTTTGCTATCAAGACCGTTAAAGGGACCAGAATTAATAAGCACACCATCGCCCGTATAAGCTTCTTCCAAAGGATGCTCTTTCCCATCCGGGCTAATGACTTCAGTAATATTCAATTTGAATTTCTTAGCAAATTCAAAATCACGTTCATCATGAGCCGGAACAGCCATAATCGCACCCGTACCATAATGCATTAAAACATAGTCGGAAATCCATACGGGAATTGCTTCCTGGTTGGCAGGATTAATCGCTTTGATGCCGCGCATTTCTACTCCTGTTTTAATTTTGGATAAATCTGTTCGCTCTAATTCAGATTTCTGCAAAGCATCCGTTATGTAATGCTGAACTTCGTAATAGTTTTGAATAGAATCTTTCAATTGATTAATAATTGGATGCTCAGGCGCTAAAACCAAGTACGTGGCGCCAAATAATGTATCGGCTCGAGTAGTAAAAACTTCGATTTCTCCAATTTTAAAATTATTGTCATCTTTGAGAGCAAATTTGATTTGATGACCATTTGATTTGCCAATCCAATTTTTTTGCATTTCCTTAACATCTTCTGGCCAATCCAATAAATCAATATCTTTAAGCAGCCTTTCCGCATAAGCCGTAATTTTAATCCACCACTGCTTGAGCAATTTTTTCTCTACCGGCGTTCCGCAACGATCACAGGTACCTTCGGCTGTAACTTCTTCATTAGCCAAACCTGTTTTGCAAGAAGGACAAAAATTAATCGGCGCTTCTTTTTCGTAGGCCAATCCTTTTTCAAATAATTTTAAAAACATCCATTGGGTCCAGCGATAATATTTTGGATCAGTTGTATTAATTTCTCTCTTCCAGTCATAACCAAAACCCATCTTCAGCAATTGTTTCTTAAATACACCGATATTGTGTTTCACGATTTCTGAAGGATGTTTTTTCATTTTAATGGCATAATTTTCCGCCGGTAAACCAAAGGCATCCCAACCCATCGGATGAAGCACTTCATACCCATTCATTCTTTTAAAGCGCGCATAAATATCGCCGGCAGTATAATTTTCCACATGGCCCACATGAAGCCCTTCGCCAGAGGGATAAGGAAACATTTCCAAAACATAATATTTCGGCTTTTTAGGGAAATCCTTTGTCTGGCAAAGTTTAAAATTGGACTTCTGCCAATGATTAAGCCATTTTTTCTCTACTGTTTGAAAAGGATATTTGAAAAATTTCATCATTTTGACAACAATTTAAATCCTAAAATTACTTTGATGGAGCTAACTACTGAATAAAAGTATAAAAGTTATAAATACGAAATCAAGTTGGTAAATAGACTTTCGCCTGTCATTTCAATGGGAATATTAATGCTCATCGCTTCTAAAATCGTAGGAGCAACATCACATAAAGAACCGATGGTTTTGCTTTCAAGATCATAGATTTCTTCTTGGGTGCGTGGTGTTTTTAAACGAAAATTTTCATCTACCAGATAAAAAGGAACGGGATTGGCATTATGATAAGTGTCTTTTTCTCCGGTTAGAGGATCATATAATCTTTCGGCATTGCCATGATCAGCAGTTATAAACAAAGCAATTCCCATTTTTTGAGCAACTTCATAAACCTTTGCAAGTTGCTGATCTAAAATTTTGATGGCTTCCACAACAGCGTTGTAATTGCCGGTGTGGGCAATTGCATCAGGATTAGCGTAATTCACAGCAATAAAATCATAAATATTCTCCGTCATCGCTGCAATGAGTCGTTCGGTAATCTCTGGAGCACGCATGGCCGGAAACTCATCTGGATGCGGCGTTTCTTTTGAAGGAATAAGAATGCGGTATTCATCGGGGAAAATTTTGTCAGTTAAACCATTAAAGAAATAGGTGAGATGGTAATATTTTTCTGTTTCGGCAATTTTCATTTGTTTTGATCCTCTTTTGCTAATTACATCAGTTAAACAAGTAGAAATTTTTTCTGGGAAAAAGGCAACGTCAACGGGGAAAGTGGCATCATATTGAGTCATTGTCGTAATGTGCAAATTTTTAATTTTTTTTCGGGGAAAATAATTGAAATCATCGAGAATAAAGGCGCTTGCTAATTGCCGTTCACTATCCTCTCGAAAGTTAAAAAAGATGAGGCTGTCACCTTCCCGAATTAAAGGCCATTCGTCTTTATTGTCACTGGAAACAATTAAAGTGGGCTCGATATAAGGATCGGTTAATTTTTTTTGCTTATAGTAATAATCAAAAACTTCCAAAGGGTCCTTAGCGGTTTTTCCTTCTCCTTCCGTTAATAACTTATAAACCTGTTCCGTTAAATTCCATGTCTTGGAACGATCCATGGCATAATAACGGCCTGATAAGCTGCCGATGGTTCCGATATTGAATCTTTTTTTATCCATTAAGAAATGTTCAACTAATGATTTGCCGGATTGAGGACGACTATCGCGGCCGTCCGTAAAAAAATGAAAACAAATTTTTGACAATTTTTTCTTAACTGCCATCTGAAGAAGGGCAATGATATGATCATAAGAACTATGAGCGTGACTCTCTGACAACAGACCTAAACAATGAAGTGTCGAGTTGTTTTTCAAAGCAAAATCATAAGCATTATTTAAAGCTTTGTTTTTAAAAAATTCTCCATTTTGAATGCTTAAACTAATCCGCGGATAATATTGATAGACAATCTTACCGATACCCATTGTTAAATGGCCAACTTCACTATTTCCCGGTTCGCCCCACGGCAATCCAACTGCAATACCGCCCGATTGTAAGCTGGCCATGGGATAATTTTTCTTAAAATGTTCGATGGTGGCTGGCTTGGCATGATAAATAGGATTAGAATCATCACGCAAACCAATTCCCCATCCATCTAAAATAATTAGTACTTTTGTCTTTTTCATAAATCTTAAATGGTCTGCAGTAATTCGTAAGCCGATTGTAAATTTTTTTGGATTAAAGTTAGAAGATCTTGCATTTGTTTAATAATACCCGTGACATCAGGAATTTGTTCTAAAGAGCGGCCATCAACCATGGCTTCATATTGAATGCCAATTTGCTGGGTTAAAGCTTCTTTGTAAGCAGAATAAGCTATAAGGTAATTCATAGCCGAAATTTCGTATTGGGTAGCTTGTTCAACCACTGAACGTGCGCTCGAGTTCATCTCAGGCAAAACTACTACGGCTTGCTTTAATTGTTCAGTGACTTGAAGAGAACTGTCTGTTAATTTTTGGATAGAATCTTTTAATGTCACCGCTGTATCCAGCGCTTCCTTGATTTGATTTTTTTTGTATTGCTCTTCAATTGTTGATAGAAGCGTTTCATTCTCTTTAACTAGATTCGCCAAATTCTCGCTTGATGTTTTTATCTGAGTAATAATTTGCGGGACTTCAACCTTTGGTTTATTAATTTGAACAATGAAAATAATAGCGCCGATAATCAACACCAGAGTGACAATAACAACAATAATAATTTTTGATCGTCTATTCATAAAGTATTTTTATTGTATCAGATTTTTGAAGAAAAGAAAAGAGGATGTATTAATAATGCTTAAAAATAAATTTTTACTTTAAAGGTTTTGGCGGACGGCAAGGTTGGCAGCGTTGCTGCCAACCTTGCCGTCCGCATCTCCAATTACATTCCAACGTCTTATTTGAAAAATCCGCCATTTTGCGGTATGCTGAAAATGTCGGAAATAAAATTAATTATATGCCTTATATTAAAAAAGAAGTGCGCCAAAAATTGGATCCTAAAATTGATGAGTTAGTAAATATTATTGCCGAAGAAGCTCAAAAAGATGATCCCAAAACAACCTTTATCGGCATCCTTAATTACACTTTTACTACGACGGCGCTCAAGACAACCAAAAAATTATTTGGCCAGTTGCGCTATTGGATCATCGCTTCTCTTACCGGCCTTTTTCACAATTTAGCTGATGAATTTTATCGCCGCCTCGCGGCGCCTTATGAAGAGGAACAAATCAAAAAGAATGGTGACATCGAACTTTATAAAAAATTCTAATTATGCCAGAGTTGCCTGAAGTTGAAACTATTGTTAATGATTTAAAAAAATTAGTGGTTGGTAAAACAATCACTGATATTTGGGTTGATACGCCGAAAATAATTAAACATCCTGATTTAAAGACTTTAGCTCAACAAATTAAAGGCTTAAAAATTAAAAATATCTCTCGCCAAGGAAAAAATATTATCTTTGATTTATCAAAAAACTATTCTCTTCTTATTCATCAAAAACTCACTGGCCATCTTTTATATGGCAAATGGACAATCAAAGGAAAAAGAGTTGTTCCGCTTATTGCTGGCCGTCTCAGTGAACCAGTTAATAATTACATCCACCTGATTATTTTTTTAAATAATGGCTACCAAATCGCACTTTCAGATTTAAGAAAATTCGCGAAGGTAATTTTTGATTCAACGGAAAAAATAAAAAATTTAAAGGAACTGCAGGAATTAGGACCCGATCCTTTAGCAAAAAATTTTACTGAAGAAAAATTAAAAGAAATTCTGAAGAGCAAAAAAGGAAAAATCAAACAGGTTTTAATGGACCAAACGGTTATTGCCGGAATTGGCAATATTTATTCAGACGAAATCCTCTGGTGGGCCCAAATCCATCCTCTACGCTCCACACAGTCTTTAACTAATGAAGAAATCCATCGCCTTTACCATTATATTAAAGAAGTTCTAGCAACGGCGATCAAAGCGCGCGGAGCCTCAGTAAGTGATTATCGCGATCCTAAAGGAGAACCTGGCCACTATGATCAAATCCGCCGAGTTTATCGCCGCGAAAATCAAAAGTGCTATCGTTGTGGCACTTTAATTAAAAGAATTAAGGTTGGCAGTCGCTCCAGCTGCTTTTGTCCTAACTGTCAAAAATTATGATTTATTTTCTCTACGGCACTGATTCATATCGCATTAATGAAAAAGCGGATGAAATTGCTAAGCAGTATCAAAAAAAATATCCCGATCTTCTGGGGTTTGAAAGCGTTGACTTGACCGAAGCAGGTGCTTTTGAAAACCTCAAAAGCTTTTTTGATAACACTTCAATGTTTGCTCAACAAAAATTAGCCGTTGCCAAAGATGTTTTTCATAGCCCCCAATTTGTTGTTCTTGCTAATTTTTTGAAAAATTCTCATCTTAATCAAAGCAAAGAAAACAATCTTATTCTCACTGGCATTTTCAAAGACGAAAAAGAAATGAAGAAATTGCCAAAAGAAAAAAACGATCTCTTTAATTTTTTATTAAAAAATACGACGAAAAGTCAGAAATTCATGCCTTTTGAAAATTTCAGTGAAGCTTTGCCTTGGCTAAAGAAGCAGATCAAAGAACACCAGATAAATATTGATTTGCCAGCCTTAAAAATTTTATTTGATAATTTTGGTCAGGATCCCTACCAGCTCATTAATGAGTTAATTAAAACTTCTTTATTTCAACCCAATGAAAAGATTACTGTGAAAGAGGTTAATCTTTTAGCTCACTTCCCTTTGCATCCTGATTTTTTTGCTATCTTCCGTAATTTTTTTGAGAGAAACAAAAAACAAATGCTTTTTAATTTAGAAAAATCGCTTAAGGCAGGAATTGATGAAGGAGAAATTTTTAATTATTTTATTAAGCAAATGCGAGCGGCTCTTTATTTATTAAACCATCAAACAAAATATATTGACTTACCGCCTTTTGCCATCAATAAAATCAAACGTGATTTAGCAAGGTGGCCCAATGCTCAGCAAAAATTAACTAAAGTTTATGATCAATTAAGTAAAATTGACCGACTTGTAAAAAGAGGGCTAATTGATTATCAAACGGCCTTGGAAATTTTAATTGCCCAATTAAAATTTATCTAATTCAATGATAAAAAATCATCAACCTAAAACAGTACTTGTGGGATTATCGGGCGGCATCGACAGTGCAGTGGCAGCAAAATTACTTTTAGCCGCTGGCTTTGATGTTTTTGGCATCCATTTGCATCTTTGGCAAGAAAATAAAAAAATTATTCGAGCACGAGAAGCTCAAGTAAAAAAAGTAGCTCAACAAATTGGCATTCCTTTATTAATTATTGATGCCCAGAAAGATTTTCAAAAATATGTAGTTAAATATTTTCTTCAAGAATTAAAATGCGGCCTGACACCGAATCCTTGTGTGGAATGCAATTATTATGTTAAATTTCGCCTTCTTAATGATTTAGCTCGCCAGCTGGAAGCAGATTATATTGCCACCGGACATTATGCAAAAAAAATAGCGGCTTATCATAAAATGCCTAATGGAACAAAAAAACCAATTTTCAAAATTCTTAAAGCTAAAGACAAAAACAAAGACCAGTCTTATTTTCTTTGGCGTTTAAATCAAAAATTGCTTCAAAAAATCATCTTTCCACTGGGGGATTTTACAAAGGAAGAGGTGCAAATAATGGCTCGGAAATGGCATTTGGATTTTAAAAAAATAACAGAAAGCCAAGATCTCTGCTTTGTTAATGATCTGGAAAAATTTATTCATCAATCGCTCAAGCCGCGCTCCGGCCCAATCATCGACGCAACAAATCATCAAATAATTGGCCAACATAAAGGACTTGCTTTTTATACTATTGGCCAAAGAAGGCATATTCACCTACCAGCGGCCGAACCTTATTATGTGGTAGATAAAAATCCTCAAAAGAACATTCTTTATGTTGCGCCAGCCTCTCAAATTAAATATTTCCAAACAGATAAAGTTATTTTAAAAAAAATCAATTTTATTGGACCAAAGCCTAATTTGCCGCTGGACTGTGAAGTCAAATTGCGCTATCGCACCAAACCACTTAAAGCTCAGCTCATTCATCAAAAATTTTATGCTCTGCGATTGCAAAAACCTGTTTTTGGAATAACACCGGGCCAGTCGGCTGTTTTTTACCATCGCCAGGAATTAATTGGCGGGGGCATCATTAAAAATAATTTCTGATATATAATTAAAATATGGCTGATGATTTTACTCAACAAATTATTCATTTAGAAAAAATTCGCAAACGTAAAAAATGGGCGATCTTTTCGATTCCTATTTTAATTATTGTCCTCCTTGTGCTCATTAAAGTTTTTTTTATCAAGCCGGCACCTACCTGTTTTGATGGCATTAAAAATGGAAATGAGGAAGGAGTCGATTGTGGCGGTCCTTGTCTTGCTTGTGGTATTAAATATGCTCAACCTATTGAGGTGGTTTCAACAAAGATTCTTTCCGAAACCCTTAATACAAGTCAGGTTCTTATTCAAATTAAAAATAGCAATGCCGAGTATGGGGTTACTTTCGATTACACTGCTACTCTTTACAGCGCCTTCGGTGAAAAACTGAAAACAATCTCAAGCAAAGATTTTATCTTGCCCTTTTCCACTAAATATCTTTTGCTTCAAAAAATTGATATTCCAGCAGAAAAAATTAATCGTGTGGAAGTAAACTTTAATTATCAAACAAAAGATTGGTTTTATTCAGATAAAAAAACTACTGACCTTTTCTCAATTCCCAACAAACAATTACGAATGATGCGACCGGATGAGGCAGGCTTTTTAGAAGTTCAGGCTCAAATCAAAAATAATACCAATATAGATTTTGCTGAAGTAGAAATCATTATTCTGCTCTTTTCAAAAACTGGTGAAATTATCAACGCAGCGAAGACTCAAACTTTTGATGTTGCCGCTTACAGCACACGTCCGATCACCTATGTCTGGCTCTATAATTTTCCTGATTCTAACATTTTGGATCTTTATCATATAGAAATTATTGCCGATGCACACAAATAGGCAGCTGCACTTCTTATGAGCAAAACCTGGAAACAACTATCTTTTTCGTTAATCGCTCCTGTTATTTTACTTTCATTTTTCAGTCTCTTAACCTTATATAGTCTTTCTTTACAAGATCCCGAACCGCTTCAATTTTTTAAAAAGCAGGCTTTCTGGTTTATTTTTTGTTTTGCTATTTTTTATATTATCACTCGATTCTTTGACTATCGTATTTTTAATACTCAAAACTTTTTTGTTGTTGGATTATATCTTTTAGCTCTCATTTTACTTATTGCGGTGTTGCTTGTTGGCCCCAAAATTAAAGGCACAACAGGATGGCTTAATTTTAAATTATTTAGTTTTCAACCCGTGGAACTTGCTAAATTGGCTCTCGTTATTTTATTGGCGCGCTACTTTGCTAACTGGCATGTAGAAATCTGGAGACCGCGTCATCTTTTAGTAACGGCTGTTTATACGGGAATTTATGCTTTTCTTGCCTTTCTTCAGCCTGATATGGGAGCGGCGGTATTTTTTATTTTAATTTGGCTTGGAATGCTTTTAGTGTCTGGTTTGAAATTTAAACATTTTGTTATTCTTTTAATCGTCTTTATAATTTTAAGTCTTGTCGGTTGGCAATATTTTCTGCAACCATACCAAAAAGAAAGAATTCTCACCTTCTTAAATCCCGATCGCGATCCCTTGGGCAGCGGCTACAGTGTCTCCCAGGCTAAAATTGCTGTCGGCTCCGCCGGCTTGTTTGGCAAAGGATTAGGGCAGGGTCTTTTAACGCAACTCCACTTCTTGCCAGAAGCTAAAACCGACTTCTTTTTTGCCGCTTTTGTGGAAGAGTGGGGTTTAATTGGCGCCTTAGTTCTTTTTCTAATTTACGGCTGGCTCTTTTTCCAGATTTATCACATTGGTTTAAAAAGTGAAAATAATTTTTCTCGATTAGTATGCTTTGGATATCTGCTTACTCTTGTTGTTCAAATATTATTGAACTTGGGAGCCAATTTAGGATTTCTGCCGGTCACTGGTTTGCCTTTACCATTTTTAAGCTATGGTGGTTCTAACCTCTTGATAAATTTTATCGCTTTGGGTATTATTCAAAATATTAAAAACATACACCAGAAATAGAAGTCACAAACATCTAATGACGAAAAGTTAGCGAAAATTTTCGCTAGACATCTTAATTGTGGAATTTAAAATCTGCGCGTTGCATTCATTTAGATATTAACTTAGATATTAACTTGTAAATATGGATTGTCTCTCTTTTTCTCTTAGAGGAGACAAGCAGCAAGTAAAATCGTTAGATTAATTAAAAACTAGAGATTTAAAAATAAATTAATATGAAACAATTTCTTTTTTTAGTTTTAAGCATTTACCTCATTGGCATCATTTTTTATTTCGCAATTTTTTATTATCAATTAAAGCCATTACCAGTGGAGGCGGGGCTCCAAAATCAAACAACTCAATTTATTGTCCAAAAAGGTGACGGATTTAAAGAAATTGCTGAACGGCTTGAAGAACAGAACCTCATTCGCTCTTCGAAAAGTTTTAAAGTTTATCTTTTGATTAATGGGTGGGCTAATAAATTACAGCCGGGTGTTTATCAAATTGCTTACGGATCCAAGGCTTCAGATATTGCCAAACTTTTAATGACCGGATCACCGACGGAAAAAACAGTAGTCATTCCTGAAGGTTACACGCTTTTAGATATTGAACAAAAATTAAAAAATGAAGAAATATTGGGATCAGGAGAATCCCTTCTTAATCTCAAAATATCTGATTTTCAAAAAGACTATTATTTCTTAAAAGACGCTCCACCGAGTGCTAATTTAGAAGGTTTTTTATTCCCTGATACTTATCGTTTCAAAATTAATTCACCGGCAACGTTGGTGGTTAAACGCATGCTCGATAATTTTCAAAGCAATCTGACACCCGAAATGCAAACTGCCATTGCAAATACTCCTCTCAATTTTTATCAAATTGTTACTCTAGCATCGCTCATTGAAGGTGAAATTCCTAATGAGGAAGAACGATCTATTGTTGCTGGCATATTAGTCAAACGTCTTGAAAATCAAATGCCTCTGCAGGTAGATGCTACTATTATTTATATCAAGTGCGATATTCTAAAAACAGAAAATTGCCGCCAACTTTCACCTGCTGATTTTAAAATTGAATCCCCTTATAATACGTATCAACATTTGGGATTGCCAAAAGGACCCATTAATAATCCTGGTCAAAGCGCCATCAAAGCCGCGCTCAATCCCGTCGAAAGTCCTTATTGGTATTATCTTTCCGATCCTAAAACAGGGAAAACTATTTTTTCAAAAACGCTTAAAGAGCATAATGAAGCAAGGGCGAAATATTTGAAATAAAAGAAACCCGCTGAAGCGGGTTTCTTTAATTGTACTTTGGATTTTCATTCCAATTATTTTCCTTCCTTTAATGCCTTTTGTCTAATGGCCTTATCAATTTCATTAGCAATTTTTGGATTCTGTTTTAAAAATTCTTTAGCATTATCAATTCCTGTGCCTAATTTCGTTTCGCCAAAAATATAAGAATTGCCCGAACGTTGGATGATGCCGGTTTTTACTCCCGTATTAATAAGATCTCCTTCTTTAGAAATTCCTTCATTGTACATAATATCAAATTCAGCAATTTTAAATGGCGGCGCCACTTTATTCTTTACTACTTTAACTTTTATCCGCGAACCAATAATGTCCTCTCCTTTTTTAATTTGGGCTGTCCGGCGAATATCAATTCTCACTGAAGAATAAAATTTCAAAGCCCGACCACCTGGCGTTGTCTCCGGATTGCCAAACATTATTCCAACCTGCATACGAATCTGATTAATAAAAATAATTACTGTTTTGGTTTTAGCAGCAATAGCTGTAATTTTTCTTAAAGCTTGGGACATTAAACGTGCCTGAAGTCCAATATGTTGCGCTCCCATTTCGCCTTCGATTTCCGCTCGTGGTGTGAGAGCTGCCACTGAATCCACCACAATCACATCAATGCTGCCCGACCGAACTAATTGTTCCATAATATTTAGAGCCTCTTCTCCGTTATCTGGTTGGGAAATTAATAATTCATCTGTTTTAACGCCAATTCTTTTAGCATATTCCGGATCAAGGGCATGTTCCGCATCAATAAAAGCCGCCTTCCCTCCTTGTTTTTGAGCAGAAGCAACAATATGAAGAGCTAGTGTGGTTTTGCCGCTAGATTCCGGACCATAAATTTCAATAATTCTGCCACGCGGCATTCCGCCAACACCCAAAGCCAAATCCAAAGAGATCGAACCGGTAGGAATAACCTCCACATCAACACGCGGCGCTTCACCCAATTTCATAATTGCGCCTTCGCCAAATTTTGATTGAATATCTTTGATCGTTGATTCTAAAATGTCTTCTTTTTTTTCTTTGCTTTCATTAGCATCTTCAGTTTTTTTCTGTTTTGCCATAGAAGTAATTTTTTAAAAATGACCCTTTATAATATTAAATATATTATAGCAAAAGAAAAAAAATATCAAAAACGTTTGATATTTTCAATGATGGCTTTGAGATTAAACCTTTATAAAATTGCCCCTCGCCATGTGGCGAGGAGCAATTGAGATTTGAGATCTGATTTTATATTGTCTCATCGCAATTTTTGACTTTTGAATTTTGAATTTTGACTTTTGATTTTTGATTTTTTTATTGTCATTCTGAGCGAAGCGAAGAATCCCTCGGCTAGCTGGCATGAGATCCTTCACTGCGTTCAGGATGACAAGAAAGGGCGTTGGCATGGGATCCTTCGGGCTTCGCCCTCAGGATGACAAAAGGTTAGTTTTAGGGTTTTGAGTTGTGGCTTTGAACTTTGACTTTTGAGTTTTGATTTATTATTTATTTTTTGACTTTTGAATTTTGAATTTTGAATTTATTTTGGTGCCCCTGGTAGGAGTCGAACCCACATCTCTCCCTTAGGACGGGATTGCTCTCTCCATTGAGCTACAGGGGCAAATATTTTGCGCATCTAAGTTTTCCTTCCGCCAAATTGCCAAAAGAGATACGAGTTCTCAATTTTTAATACTGATAAGCATCCACTACCAAGCCATCACCATCGCGTAAAACGATGCGATCGTGGTTAACATTCATAAATTGATCTTTAGCAAACACATACCATTCTCTTTTAAAGAAATCCGGCGAGGATTGATAACGATCAACGCAGGTGGAATACCTATAATAATCTTTGAGGAATTGCTGACAAGCAGGATCATTATTAAAACGATTAATATCTGTTGTGGAAGGAATCTGACAAACTCCAAGACTATTAATAAATTGCTGACAGGCAGATGAGAAATAAGAGATTTCTGTATAACTGGGCCGAGGACAATCCTTGGGAAAAAGTGAACCAAAATTATAATCGGCATCCAAATAACCAAAACAGCGATTCAAATAAAAATTGAAACCAGAGGGACTTTTTTGACCTACAACAATTAAAGAATCACCTGTTTTTAAACTAATATTTTGATAAACTATGCTGCTATGGGGATAAAATAACCGAACACCTGTAATAACCGTCGTGGAGCCAACTCCGGTAGCAAGACCTGTTGTGATGGTAGAGGAACCAAAAGAAGTTTCAATTGTCCAATCACTCACATCAATCTCTGGGCCAGAATTAAAAATAATTAATTTTTGAGGAACGCTACGAGGAAAAGCGTTTGTAATTTTTACCCCCGTCTTTTCTGAAATATTTCCCCAAAAAGTACGAGTGGCTGGAGTGTTATCAGAAATGCCATCCTTTGTGGTGGCTCGCACGTGAAAATGATAAACATGCTTTCCGGGTAAAAGATGAATTACTCGACTATTGGCTGTACTCTGCTGCCAATCTTTATCAATTTCATCAACTTTAGTTTCAAAAAGAATATCTCGTAAATCACCATCCCAAATAGCAACATACTGAAAAATCACATAAGGAGTAGTAGAAACTTCCTCCCAATCTTTTGGTCCATTGACAATAACTGTCTCGGGCCGTGGGCCGGTGTAGGGAGTAGGATAAGGTGTTGCTGTCTGAATATATGAATTATTAGAATCAGCCCCGGGCAAAGGAACAGGCACGGGGCTGTATCGTAACGCAAATAGTACAATTACTAATGCAATTAAAAGGAAAACTATAGGTAGGGTTTTGGGCATTAGTCTTTGGTTTTAATTGGGATTTTTTTGGTTTGGGTTGAAGACTCTTTCTTGGGCATTACAATTTTGAGAACACCCTTTTCATAGGTGGCTTCTACTTTATTTTCATCTACTTCTGCTGGTAAACGAACCATGCGCTCAAAAGAACCTTTCCGAATTTCTTTTCTCCAATAGTCCCTTTTCTTTTCTTCTTCGGTTTCCTGCATCTCGCCCTTGACGGTGAGAACTTGATTATTAACAGAGACTTCTATTTTCTTCGGGTCAAAGCCGGGAATATTTAATTCAGCAATTACATCCTTCTCTGTTTGGTAAATATCCATTGCCGGTTCTTTAAATGCCGAAGACGGTACAATGGGTAATGCCCAATCTTCGTCTTCAAACCACTTCTCCAAATCTTCAAAAGGATTGCGAGGAACTAATTTCATAGTGGTAGCATTTATTAACCGACCTTTGAATACTATTAATATTATAGCAAAATTAAGATGGAAAATCAAGTTAACCAAACATGAGCCATGATGGTTTAAAAACAAGTAATAAGCCAATAATAATCATTAATAAATCACCGATCAGATGAGAATAAAGAGTATATTTATTTGATTTAGCCGCCACTTTCAAAGTCGTCATTGCCACAACAAAGATGACTATATCATCTAGCATATACATGATGATGTACATTATCATATATAAGGCATACTGCCACGTTGATAAATGACTCATAGCTAAAACTTGGGTAAACACTACTGGGAGTCCGGCTGAGCAAACTAATTCCACTAAATTGACTGAAGCCGCTAAAGCAATAATGCCTACAACTGCCCAAAATAAAGATTGCTTTTTGACTGCCGCTTTCATTCGCTCGATAATTGTTTGCTTCTGATTCTCGTCAGCAACATCACAAGTAACAACTTTTGTATTTTTTTCTTTAAAAAACTTTTTTAAGTTATAAACACCACCCCCTACCGCCACCAAAGCAATAATTACTCTCACCCAAAAAATTGCACCCACAAAAAGAATTAATTTCAACCACGCAGCCATAAAAAGTAAATAAACTAGAGCTGAACTTAATATAAAAACCAATCCTAAAATCCACATTCGTTTTCTGTCTTTCATTCCCAAAAGCAAACTAATCAAAAAAACCAAAACCCACATGGCGCAAGGGTTAAAACCGTCAAGGCCGCCTAAAATAATAGCTAAAAGCGGCAAGGAAAGATCTTTAATTTTTACTTCGCCCAATAAAGGCACACTGATAGTTTCGGGTAAAACGGAATTGGTAGTTTGAAGATTTATAGAGGATATAAGATTGCCGACAATATCAGGACAACCTGTTTCTAGAGCACAAATAATTGCTTCTTCAATTGTTTTTCCAGTTGTAGCCTCATCATTCCAACCCAACACATAATTTTTTCCAATGACTAAAAATGGAATGGCCGCATTCTCTAGTTGTAATTCTTCTAGAGTTTTTTTGAAAATTTCGAGATTTTCTTTTTTGGAAAGTTCCAAATACTCAACCTCGAGTGATGGATATTTTAGTTTTAAACTTTCTAAATAATTTTTTTCCGCTTTGCACAAAGGACAGCCGCTGCTTTCAAAAAAATAGGCTTTAATTGTTGGTTCTGGCGCTAAGATGGGCGTCGGTGAAGGTTGGGGAGTCACAGCCGGCATCACGGAAGCAGTAGCTACTGCCGAACTCGTCGGCGTCAAACTAATTAGTGGAGCAATCAAATCTTTGCAGGATTGAACTAAACACTCTTTGACATAGTTTTCAATTTGAAGACCGGTTGTTTCGTCATTGTAATAACCTGACAGGGTATGCGAACCAATAATGGTAAAAGGGACTCCTTGAATATCAACATTGAGAGTCTTGCCGACTTTCATTAATAATTCTTGATTTTGCGTATTATACCAAACTTCAAAAGCCTGCACTCTGACTTGGGGATATTTTTGAGTTAATTTTTGTAGAAATGCCTCCTCTTTCGCGCAATGAGGACAACCATTACCCCAAAAAAAATAAAGATTCACTGTCTGGTTATCAGCGGCCAAAGTAGGGGAAAAATTGAAAAAAAGATTTCCAACAACAAAACTACAAAATAGCAAAGTTAATATCAATCGATAACGTGTACTCATCGTGTTTTCTATTTTATGGTATTTTTAGTTTTTGGTCAATGATCCCAAGGAAAATTTCGGCCAAAATGTCCCCAGCGAGCAGTTTCTTCGAAAATAGGTTTTCTTAAATCCAAAAATTTAATAATACCGTGAGGTGTCAAATCGTAACCCTTAACCTCATCCTCTTGACCATCAATAACGACCTGTTTCATTAAAGGTTGCTCTTCGCCAATGGCATAGGCTAATCTGACAAAAACTTCTTTGGCTTTATATTTCTTTAAATAATCAACGGCAATTTTTCGAGCCAGATAAGCGCCACTCCGATCAACCTTGGTTGCGTCTTTACCGCTAAAAGAGCCTCCGCCCACCGGCACATTGGGACCATAACTATCAATCACTAATTTGCGACCGGTTAAACCGCTATCAGCATCAAAACCGCCAATCCTCCAATCGCCAGCTGGATTAATATAATATTTTTCTGCTTTAATAACTGAACGGACTAATTTTTCTAATTTATTTTTTGGGGCATTCTGAAAACTTGCCACCACATTGAGAACTTTTTTATCGCAAATGGTCACTTGAGTTTTGCCGTCATAGGGATAGTGCTGATAAATTTTTTGACACAAATTTCTGGCTAATTCATATTCTAAAGGCATAAGCGTTTTCGTTTCTGATGTGGCGTAGCCATTCATAATACCCTGATCTCCGGCGCCGCCCTTTTCAACGCCACGCGTAATTTCTGGACTTTGCTCTGCCAAATTAATTTTCAACTCAAAATTTTTGCCAACAAATTTTTGAAAAATTTTTCTCATTTCCTGATTACTTAATTGAACCTGACTTTTTATTTCGCCCACCACTGCCACTAAATGATGGCCCGCTAAAATTTCAATCGCTGTCCGACTGAATGAATCTTTTTTTAAATAGGCATCGAGTAAAGCATCGGCCATTTGATCGCAGATTTTATCCGGATGTTTGGGCGAAACAAATTCCGCTGTCTTGATTGATAACTGTTTTCTCTTCATATTCTTAAAATTTAATTTCAAAAAGAAAAACTCTTCCTAAAAAGAAAGAGTCTCGACTTGTTATCTTCCCTTTTAAGGGTCTGGATTTGGCACCTTCTTTAAGAAATTTTCCTTAAAAGGTTGCCGGCGGATCAGAGGGCCAGATCCCTTCCCGCGCTCTTGATAACTTCGATATTCAATTTGATTTCATTATAACCAACCAGATCTTTCTGTCAATTATTCTTCTTTTTGCCTTAAAGCAAAATATTTACAGTAATCGCAATCATCGCTGGCTAAAGGCATTTTATCTGAATCAAGTGTTTTTTTAATTTCCCAAAGCGTTGGCTCCACCCATGAGTCATTACCTTCATACGGTAAAACAGAAATATCGAATTCTAGCTTGCCGTCAAAAGCAGCCCGATCAGTTTTTCCATTGCAATAAACAAAATAACCGGTATTTGAAACTTTAAAACCATTTTGACGGAAAAGCCATTGATAAATTTCCATCTGTCTTTTATAAGAATCTTTCCAAGCTTCATCTAGCGTGATTTCATTTTGAGAGCTGGTGCTTTTAAAATCAACAATATAAACAATTCCATTATCATCCACCCAGACATCATCAATAGCGCCATAGATTTCTAAATTGGTAGGCCGATGATAGTAACGAATACCAATGCGATTATTGCGCCAATCTTTAATACGCTCATCATTAAGAGGCCGCAACTTCATTCCATAACGTTGCAATAATGGATAAGCCGCTTCGGCTACGCGATGAATATCAAATTCTTTTTTTAATAAAGAGTCAACGGCTTGATTCAAAGTAAAAGGAAATCCCGGCGGGCGGGAAATACCCAAACGCACATCCAAATAAAAACAACGCGGACATTCCACAAATAATTCTATTTTTGAGCGACTTAAAGAAAAAGGTTCGCTTGAATTAGGTTGATAAAGATTATATTCTCGCTGATGCATCATTTTATTATTGTACCAGATTTTAATTTTTTCTAAAAGCGGAAATAAAAAAGGCGACGCTTCGCGTCGCCCTTCAGCATTCATTTAAATTAAATCTACTATCTTCTTGATGTCGCTGCGCGTCATCTGTGGCCGGGATTCTTGGATCAAATCAATCAATTGACTTTTGCTTTCGATTTCATATCGATTTTGCAAAAAAATTGCTGTTGTAAGAATCACCAGTTCTTCCGAACTTAACTGACCGTACTTATCAACCAAGCGTCTGATAAGCTCCCGATCTTCTTCCGCTAAAGAGTAAGGATTTTGATTGAGACGAATAAAACTTCCTCCGCCTGAATAACTAATAACTTCTATTATTGCTTGCACTAATAGACGCTCAATGCCCAACTCGACCAATTCAGAAAATGGACCACGATGATTTAGAGAAAAGCTGAGATCCCACTTTTTCTTCTGTTCAAACAAAAATAGTATTTTCTGCAAGATCAAAGATCCCACTCGACGCCACGGCAATCTTCTCTGAAATTCTTCCAAAAAACCGCAGATCAATTTCATTACTTCTTCGAGCGATTCCATAAAAACCTCCTTTATGTAAATTTTGAATAGCTATTGATCAGATTAAATATTAACGAGTTTTTGTCAAATCATTAACGAGGAGATTTGTCTAAAATTGCTTCCAAAGTTTGAGCTTCATCTAAACGATAGGGTCCAATAGCTAATCTTTTAATATTTTTCACAGTGGCTCCCACTCCTAAAGCAATACCAATTTCATTAATAAAACTTCTCACATAAAATCCTGACGAAACATTAAGAATTAATTTAAATTCGGGATAACGAAAAGATAATAATTTTAAAGAATAAATAGTTACTTTCTGCGGTTTCAAAATAATTTTTTGGCCACGTCGGGCTAATTTATATGCCGGTTGCCCTTTGATTTTTTTGGCAGAATAAGAAGGTGGCGTTTGCCAAATCTCGCCCTGAAACTTTTTTAAAACTTGTTCTAATTCAAGACGCGATACACG